>WLWD01005971.1_pt1 | contig 83842 bp, 87 predicted proteins | sample 6712731 | NCBI WGS metagenome assembly WLWD01 (sample SAMN12718690, study PRJNA576275) | sponge metagenome | isolation source: marine sponge | host: Mycale hentscheli | place: New Zealand: South Island, Marlborough, Capsize Point | collected 2014-11-01
GAATAGGCTGGTCAGTGCTGGATGAACACATCTGAGAGAACAGGCTGGTCAGTGCTGGATGAACACATCTGAGAGAACAGGCTGGTCAGTATGCTGGATGAACACATCTGAGAGAACAGGCTGGTCAGTGCTGGATGAACACATCTGAGAGAACAGGCTGGTCAGTGCTGGATGAACACATCTGAGAGAACAGGCTGGTCAGTATGCTGGATGAACACATCTGAGAGAACAGGCTGGTCAGTATGCTGGAGCTTTTGTTTTGAGAGCAGCATTGCTTATGGTTCAGAATTTCCCTCCCCTTTGATTCTGACTTTCTACCACACTCAAATACTCTCACTCAATCCTGCTATGTACGGAATAGTAAGAATCAAACCTTTCTCTTGCTCAGTATCTGTGTGATCTTTAGAAGGTAACTCTTTAGAACCTGCCCTAATGGTTGCGTTGTCATAACCATTACTTTGAAGTACTTTGTGTAGGTGTTTAACTTCTTCCTTCAAGTTTTCACTCATATTAGTTACCCAGCTCTCTGATACAAGCCTCTCACTACTCCTCTCTTTACATGATTAGGATGATGAGACTTAAAGTGAAGGTATCTATCTGTGTGTGTAGACAATGGATGTAAGCATACCTCTCATAAACTTACCATCATTTATGTCCATAGTGAATTTAATACATTGTTTAATAACTGTATTTTAAACAGTTCCTGTAAGAGTTGTAGGCAGAGCCTCAAAAACATCCAGATGACACCGGAAAACTGTAGTTTAACAGAGACATTGATTTAGAGCTTTGAGGATGCTGGTTATCTATGCAGGTAGTCATGCTGGTGGTCTATGCTGGTTGTCTATGCTGGTTATCTATGCTGGTTATCTATGCTGGTTGTCTATGCTGGTTGTCTATGCTGGTTGTCTATGCAGGTAGTCATGCTGGTTGTCTATGCTGGTTGTCTATGCTGGTTGTCTATGCTGGTTGTCTATGCTGGTAGTCATGCTGGTTGTCTATGCTGGTTGTCTATGCTGGTTGTCTATGCTGGTTGTCTATGCTGGTAGTCATGCTGGTTGTCTATGCAGTATATGGTGTTAGTGTGGGTTTTTCTACAAAGAATACTTCTATTTTTTATTACACAGTCAAGATTATGGAGTTATTGGTTTAATAAATCTGTACAAGGTTACTGGAAAATAATTAAAACATTTCATCCATTTAATTATGTCTTGTTGTTAATACGCTATTTAACAATGTCTTGACTCTATTTAGCAGTGTCTAGAAGATACGATTCTATTTAACCTTTCACCGCTGAATTGTCATGGAAAGAAAATTTTAAAAACTTTGTCTTAAAATGTCTATAAGAGAAAAAAGAACTGTGAATATATAAAAAAAAATTCATATCTGACACTAGACTGTCTGTAGCTAATTCTGAGTCTAGTGTAACTACTCCATCTCATGCACATCTTCACAACTGCTTTATCTTCTACAGCTGTAGTCAAACGCCTGGACTCCTTCACAGAGCAACTCTCTGCCTGGACTCCTTCACAGAGCAACTCTCTCTTTGTTATTGAATAGCTTCTGTTGGCATACACATCTTTTGCACCTTCTAGTTTACTAAATTCACCTCTAGTTTACTAGATTCACCTCTAGAATGCTGAAGTTGCTGTTAATCCAGTTCTACTACCTCAACAATTGACCACCCGGTCGCCATTTTGAAGTCAGCTAAAACTCGGACTCTAAAGGCTGCCTCAACGCTAGCTGTAGCCTTAGGGATACCACCGCAAGGAGTTCAAACATCACTTACTAACTACATAGCTAACTTCTGGAGGCTACAGCGTTAGAGTGAAGCAACACAGATGAGAATAGACAACTATTTTCCTGAGGTGCTACTTCAAACCGCCATACGGCAGTGAAGGGTTAACAACATTTAGTTGTTAGATTTTAGTAGATATAGTGATGACATGTTGGTTGTCCTGTTCGTGTGTTTCTTAGTAACCTGGAGTAGTTACATGTGATGGGTAGATATAATTCAGAGTGTTGCTATGTGGGTGTAGATCTTGATGAGTACCATGGTAAAGAATCTAGACACAGGAGAGGTGATTCCATTGGGTGCAGCTCAGGAGCGCATTCCGAAGGGACATGACCCATTATCTGAACACTTACTGAGACGGACTGAAGCGTGAGTTGTATGTGTGTGAGTATGTGTGTGTGTATGTGTGATTCAAGGTCTTTTCTCATGAAACAGCAATGGTCGAGGTGGGACTTCGGGTGCCCACACCACTTGCTGTGAGGAAAGGCCTGTTCTCCTGGAGTTCCTAGCCCGGCTCCAGGAGATTTGCTTGCATGGCTCACAGTGCCAGCTTAGTGCACAGGCACCCTGGCTCTGCCAGGTGTGTGTGTGTGTGTGTGTGTGTGTGACCGCCTAGCGGCAGCTAGAGAATTTACATTTTGCATTTGCATGTGTGGGTAGATATGTATGTATGTATATCATCTGTTAGTAAGGAATATGTACAAGTTGTAAATGATTTGGTAAAGGGTTGTAGTGACTATTTCTGTAGTGGTCTCCAGTTGTTGTTTCTTTGTTGTTGTTTTTTTTTAATAGTCTTGACTTTAAAAATGAGAAAATGTGGTAAGATTGTTATAGTTAGTTAGAATTAATTATTGACAGCTATATGTAGGGGTTCATGGGGGATCATCCCCCCTTGAAGTCGTTTCGCCACCTTGAAATATTCTTGTAAGCAAATAATGAAGTTAAAACCTCAAACTACAATTATTTTTATACTAGCAAGTACCCCGCCACACATTGGTTAAGGCTACATCAGTTTCCCTCTCCTGCTTGTGGACTTGAACTTTGTGAAACTTTTGCCTTCTCTTTTGTACTTTCTCTTCCCTTTCTGAAACCTACGCCACCTTTCCCCGCCTCCACCCGCCTATTCCACCCGCCTATTCCACCCACCTATTCCACCCACCTATTCCACCCGCCTATTCCACCCACCTATTCCACCCGCCTATTCCACCCTATCCTTTCACCCGCCTCTTCCACTTCCACACTCCACCACCCACCTATTCCACCCCCCCGCCTATTCCACCCACCTATTCCACCCGCCTATTCCACCCACCTATCACCCGCCTATTCACCCCCTATCACCCGCCTATTCCACCCAGCCACCTATCCCCCGCCTATTCCACCCGCCTATTCCACCCCCTATTCCACCCGCCTATTCCATCCACCCTTCCTATTCCACCCGCCTATTTCCATCCCACCTATCCACCCGCCTATTTCCACCCGCCTATTCCTACCCGACGGGCAGGTTGGGGATGGCAAAGAGAAATAATATTCCACCACCCTCCTATTCCACCCCGCCTATTCCACCCACCTATTCCACCCACCTATTCCCACCCGCCTATTTCGCACCCCACCTATTCCACCCGCCTATTTCCCACCCACCTATTCCACCCACCTATTTCCACCCCCCGATTCCACCCACCTATTCCACCCGCCTATTCACCCGCCTATTCCACCCCCCTATTCCATCCCCCTATTCCACCGCCTTATTCCATCCACCCGCCTCTTCCTCACCACCTATTCCCCCGCCTATTCCACCCACCGTATTCCACCCGCCTATTCCCCACCCCTATTCCACCCCACCTATTCCCACCCGCCTAGTCCACCCGCCTATTCCACCCACCTATCCTATTCCATTCCAATCCCGCCTCTTCACCCGCTGTCCAACCCACCTAGTCCACACCCGCCTATTCCACCCACCTATTCCCCCCAACCTTCCACCCACCGATTCGCACCCCTCCTTTCCACCTGCGCCTCTTCCCTTCCCCCCACGCTCTTCCCCCCCCTCTTCCCCCGGCCGTCTTCCCCCCTCCTCTTCGCCCCCCCCTCTTCTTCCCCCCCCCGCCTATTCCACCCGCCTATTCCACCCACCTATTCCACCCACCTATTCCACCCGCCTATTCCACCCACCTATTCCACCCGCCTATTCCACCCGCCTATTCCACCCGCCTATTCCACCCACCTATTCCACCCGCTTATAGTACAATTAAACTGAATGTGATGCTATACCCTTTCAGGTAAAGATGAAACTTTACCAAACTGTTTAAGCTCATGAATTATTTATGAATACACACCATCATTGGTTGTCGTCGTTAGTGACACACAAGCGTATTGTTATAGTATAGATTATACTGAGGTGTTATTTTAAATGAGAGAGTTGGTTTTTTTGAGCAGATCTAGCGGTAATGTGAAGAATATATTTACGTTTAGAACACAGCTAATCTAATATGAGCAATCTGATTGGTTGGTTACGTGAATCTATTCAAGCTCTGCGGTATGTAGAAATTGAAATAGATGCTTCTTGTTGTTGTTGTTGTTGTTGTGCTCTAGGTGTTAAAGTTACGATTTTTTTCTTTTTTCTTTAGATAGCTGTTTCTACGTCCTAAAACTGTTAGATTAGAATATTGTGGGTGGGAGGGACTCTGACACTAAGTGGGAGGGAGGGAGTGTCTACTAACTGCTACAAGACACACTATAGTCCTGCCACGTTATCTCTGACACTAAGTGGGAGGGAGGGAGTGGCTACTAACTGCTACAAGACACACTATAGTCCTGCCACGTTATCTCTGACACTAAGTGGCAGGGAGGGAGTGGTTACTAACTGCTACAAGACACACTATAGTCCTGCCACCTTATCTCTGACACTAAGTGGGAGGGAGGGAGTGGCTACTAACTGCTACAAGACACACTATAGTCCTGCCACCTTATCTCTGACACTAAGTGGGAGGGAGGGAGTGGCTACTAACTGCTACAAGACACACTATAGTCCTGCCACGTTATCTCTGACACTAAGTGGCAGGGAGGGAGTGGCTACTAACTGCTACAAGACACACTATAGTCCTGCCACGTTATCTCTGACACTAAGTGGCAGGGAGGGAGTGGTTACTAACTGCTACAAGACACACTATAGTCCTGCCACGTTATCTCTGACACTAAGTGGCAGGGAGGGAGTGGCTACTAACTGCTACAAGACACACTATAGTCCTGCCACGTTATCTCTGACACTAAGTGGGAGGGAGGGAGTGGCTACTAACTGCTACAAGACACACTATAGTCCTGCCACGTTATCTCTGACACTAAGTGGGAGGGAGGGAGTGGCTACTAACTGCTACAAGACACACTATAGTCCTGCCACGTTACCTCTGACACTAAGTGGGAGGGAGGGAGTGGCTACTAACTGCTACAAGACACACTATAGTCCTGCCACGTTATCTCTGACACTAAGTGGGAGGGAGGGAGTGGCTACTAACTGCTACAAGACACACTATAGTCCTGCCACGTTATCTCTGACACTAAGTGGCAGGGAGGGAGTGGCTACTAACTGCTACAAGACACACTATAGTCCTGCCACGTTATCTCTGACACTAAGTGGGAGGGAGGGAGTGGCTACTAACTGCTACAAGACACACTATAGTCCTGCCACGTTATCTCTGACACTAAGTGGCAGGGAGGGAGTGGTTACTAACTGCTAAAGACACACTATAGTCCTGCACCTTATCTTGAAATAAGTGGGGAGGGGGGGAGGGCTACTAACTGCTATATAGTCCTGCCACCTTTATCTCTGACACTAAGTGGGGAGGGAGGGAGTGGCACTAACTGCTAACAAGACACCACTATAGTCCTGCCACGTTATCTTGACACTAAGGGGAGGGAGGGGAGTGGCTAATAACGCTACAAGACAACACTTATAGTCCTGCCCAAGTTATCCTCTGACACACTAAGTGGAGGGAAGGGAGTGGATACTAACTGCTACAAGACACACTATAGTCCTGCCACGTTATCTCTGACACTAAGTGGGAGGGAGGGAGTGGTTACTAACTGCTACAAGACACACTATAGTCCTGCCACGTTATCTCTGACACTAAGTGGCAGGGAGGGAGTGGCTACTAACTGCTACAAGACACACTATAGTCCTGCCACGTTATCTCTGACACTAAGTGGAGGGAGGGGAAGGGCTACTAATGCTAAAAGGACCCACACTAAGGCCTGCCACGTTACTCTGACACTAAGTGGGGGGGAGGGAGGTCGACTAACTGCCTACAAGACACTATAGTCCTGCCACGTTATCTCTGACACTAAGTGGCAGGGAGGGAGTGGCTACTAACTGCTACAAGACACACTATAGTCCTGCCACGTTATCTCTGACACTAAGTGGCAGGGAGGGAGTGGCTACTAACTGCTACAAGACACACTATAGTCCTGCCACGTTATCTCTGACACTAAGTGGCAGGGAGGGAGTGGCTACTAACTGCTACAAGACACACTATAGTCCTGCCACGTTATCTCTGACACTAAGTGGCAGGGAGGGAGTGGTCCACTGGGTTGTGTTCTAACTTTTATATTCAACTTCATTAGCTCTGAATGCATTTCATCTTTTTGTGGGTGTGGCCACAGGGAAGGGGATGTCCCCTATGAGGAGGACGATGTGTCTCAGCGTCGACGACAGAGGAGAACCGGTGGCTTTAGGAAGTTGAAGTGGGGGAGGAAGAAGGAACCTATGGTAGATGATGTGACCACACCTTACCAAGAGGAGAGAACTGGTGATGATCATTCTACAGTAAAGGTATTGTCATATGCACACATGCACACACACACATACACACACACACATGCACACACATACACACACGCATACACACACATGCACACACACATACACACATGCACACACATACACACACATGCATACACATAGTTGTTTGTTCTTGTTTGTCCACTATCTGTCATGCTTGTGTGTGCATATAGTACAAGCAGTCTCATAGGCAACAAGGGAAGGCGGATTTTGAGCAAGTGAGACTAAAACAAGAGTTGAAACAAGATTGCTTTCAAATGGTAGGTGGTAGTGGCCCGTGCTATCTCACCTTGTTGTACATGGTGTATTTGTGTAGGGAACTATTTGGACAATGGAGTTCTCTATTTGTGGTCGACTGCTGGCCACTGCCGGGCAAGATGGCGTCGTGGTGAGTAGACAATACTGCTCTCTCTCTCTCACACCAGTACTACATGCATCTCACTAGCCATATACAGCTGGTATATGTCTCTACCCACACTCACTCTTACCTAGTCACACTCACTCTTACCTAGTCACACTCACTCTTACCTAGCCACACTCACTCTTACCTAGCCACACTCACTCTTACCTAGTCACACTCACTCTTACCTAGTCACACTCACTCTTACCTAGTCACACTCACTCTTACCTAGTCACACTCACTCTTACCTAGTCACACTCACTCTTACCTAGTCACACTCACTCTTACCTAGTCACACTCACTCTTACCTAGTCACACTCACTCTTACCTAGTCACACTCACTCTTACCTAGTCACACTCACTCTTACCTAGTCACACTCACTCTTACCTAGTCACACTCACTTTTACCTAGTCACACTCACTTTACCTAGTCACACTCACTCTTACCTAGTCACACTCACTCTTACCTAGTCACACTCACTCTTACCTAGTCACACTCACTCTTACCTAGTCACACTCACTCTTACCTAGTCACACTCACTCTTACCTAGCCACACTCACTCTTACCTAGTCACACTCACTCTTACCTAGTCACACTCACTCTTACCTAGCCACACTCACTCTTACCTAGTCACACTCACTCTTACCTAGTCACACTCACTCTTACCTAGTCACACTCACTCTTACCTAGTCACACTCACTCTTACCTAGTCACACTCACTCTTACCTAGTCACACTCACTCTTACCTAGTCACACTCACTCTTGCCTAGTCACACTCACTCTTGCCTAGTCACACTCACTCTTGCCTAGTCACACTCACTCGTACCTAGTCACAACACTCTCACCTAGGCAAAAAAAACTCACTATTTCTTACCTAGTCACATCAGAGTTCTTACTAGTCACACTCACTCTTACCAGTCAACACCACTCTTGCCTAGTCACACTTCACTCTTGCCTAGTCACACTACTCTGCTAGTTCACAACTCCATTTGCTAGTCACACTAACTCTGCCTAGTCACACTCACGCTCCCTTAGTTCACACTCAACTTTGCCTAGTCCCACTCACTCTTGCCTAGTCACACTCCCTCTTGCCTAGTCACACTTCACTCTTGGCCCGTCACCTCACTCTTTGCCTAAAGTCAAACTCACTCTTGCCTATCACATCTCACTCTTGCTAGCCACCAATCACTCTTGCCTAGTCACACTCACTCTTGCCTAGTCACACTCACTCTTGCCTAGTCACACTCACTCTTCCCTAGTCACACTCACTCTTGCCTAGTCACACTCACTCTTGCCTAGTCACACTCACTCTTGCCTAGTCACACTCACTCTTGCCTAGTCACACTCACTCTTGCCTAGTCACACTCACTCTTGCCTAGTCACACTCACTCTTGCCTAGCCACACTCACTCTTGCCTAGCCACACTCACTCTTACCTAGCCACACTCACTCTTACCTAGCCACACTCACTCTTACCTAGCCACACTCACTCTTACCTAGCCACACTCACTCTTACCTAGCCACACTCACTCTTACCTAGCCACACTCACTCTTACCTAGCCACACTCACTCTTACCTAGTCACACTCACTCTTACCTAGTCACACTCACTCTTACCTAGTCACACTCACTCTTACCTAGTCACACTCACTCTTACCTAGTCACACTCACTCTTACCTAGTCACACTCACTCTTACCTAGTCACACTCACTTTTACCTAGTCACACTCACTCTTACCTAGTCACACTCACTCTTACCTAGTCACACTCACTCTTACCTAGTCACACTCACTCTTACCTAGTCACACTCACTCTTACCTAGTCACACTCACTCTTACCTAGTCACACTCACTCTTACCTAGTCACACTCACTCTTACCTAGCCACACTGTATGGATACCTTACCAACTGGTAAAATAGTCGACTGGTACTCCACCCACTTACCAATCACATATTCACTTCACACCTGTAGGGCTTAAGTGTGTGTGTATGCAGTACTACTAGTGTTGTGTATATGTGTGCGTGTGTAGAGGGTGTGGGTGCTGACCACAGCATATGCAGTACTACTAGTGTTGTGTATATGTGTGTGTGTAGAGGGTGTGGGTGCTGACCACAGCATATGCAGTACTACTAGTGTTGTGTATATGTGTGCGTGTGTAGAGGGTGTGGGTGCTGACCACAGCATATGCAGTACTACTAGTGTTGTGTATATGTGTGCGTGTGTAGAGGGTGTGGGTGCTGACCACAGCATATGCAGTACTACTAGTGTTGTGTGTATGTGTGCGTGTGTAGAGGGTGTGGGTGCTGACCACAGCATATGCAGTACTACTAGTGTTGTGTATATGTGTGCGTGTGTAGAGGGTGTGGGTGCTGACCACAGCATCTCACTTCTTCCGTGAGTTACAGTCTCAGTACCAGAGATTAGGTGAGTGACAGAAGTGGGTAATGGTCATCACATGTCATTTCACACGTCTGTGTTATATTCTAGGAGTCCATTCGAGTGTTGACAGTCTGAGTGAGAGAGCGAGCGTGGCTAGTGGCTCCAGCAGGAGTTCTGAAGTAAGACAATTAGACTGTGTGGGTGTGGGCATGCACATGGTCATGCTGCATGTGTCTGTGTGGGCGTTGCACATGGTCAAGTTACATGTGTCTGTTGTACGTGTTAGGAAGATGAGTTGGTGAAGCAGCTTCCCTTCATGGATCATCCTCTGTGTTGCTATAGTGGTCATTCCAGTGATGTGCTGGATTTATCCTGGTCCAAGGTAAGGAAGACAGTCGTGGGGTGGGTGTGGTCATTGGTCTGGCTACTATAGAGATGTTAGTCATGGGCTGGGTGTGGTCATTGGTCTGGTTACTATAGAGATGTTAGTCATGGGGTGTGGTCATTGGTCGGGTTACCAGACCTAAAAATAACACTCAAAAATTGTCTGGACAATTTGTCCGAACAAATCAAAGTTTGCCTGGACATTGATTAATTTTGAGTGGTCAACCCATTTTATTACAATAATTATTGCTATAGTTTCTCCTGCCAACAATTTTACTTTCAAACTTTTTACAAGCCTTGCAAGCAAGTTTTGTTATTTTTGCCCCAGACACCTCACAATCAAGCCAAGACATAGCCTGAAACTCTTTGTCCAGCTCATTTTGCCACTTTTTAAACGTTGAGTGAGAAACACACCTTTGCTTAAAGGTCCAGGTCTAGCTTCAGTATCTTTGGAGTAGCGCTTCATTGATTACAAGCACTAGCTACAAAAGAAGCTACAGCTAATAGCACGTTTTTTTTGCTGACAACAGGAAATAAACTTACCGAAGAGATCTTGGACACAACCATACCAGCCTAACAAGAAGCTAGATCAGAAGAACACCCCAGAAAACTTGAGGGAAAGATAGCAATCGATTCCGCGCAAGCATTACGGACTCTCAATTGCTGAAGAACTGAAGTTGCTGATTCAGCACAATCGGAAGGATCACGCGACCGACTTAATTATGGCTTCCCCCGGCCCGTCGCGTATCGCATTTTTTCCCCAGCGAGTAAGGAAACTTTATTTCTGGTTCTTTTTGATGCAACACCTTTTGGCTGGACACAATGACCATGCATATCATTGATTGTGCGGTCCAAATCAAGTTTTGTACGGTAATTGACCGATGTCCGCATGCTATTTTTAGCTCTGGGTTACTGTAGAGATGTTAGTCATGGGGTGGGTGTGGTCATTGGTCTGGTTACTATAGAGATGTTAGTCATGGGCTGGGTGTGGTCATTGGTATGGTTACTGTAGAGATGCTAGTCATGGGGTGGGTGTGGTCATTGGTCTGGTTACTATAGAGATGCTAGTCATGGGATGGGTGTGGTCATTGGTCTGGTTACTATAGAGATGTTAGTCATGGGCTGGGTGTGGTCATTGGTCTGGTTACTGTAGAGATGCTAGTCATGGGCTGGGTGTGGTCATTGGTCTGGTTACTATAGAGATGTTAGTCATGGGATGGGTGTGGTCATTGGTCTGGTTACTATAGAGATGTTAGTCATGGGGTGGGTGTGGTCATTGGTCTGGTTACTATAGAGATGTTAGTCATGGGCTGGGTGTGGTCATTGGTCTGGTTACTATAGAGATGTTAGTCATGGGGTGGGTGTGGTCATTGGTCTGGTTACTATAGAGATGTTAGTCATGGGGTGGGTGTGGTCATTGGTCTGGTTACTATAGAGATGTTAGTCATGGGCTGGGTGTGGTCATTGGTCTGGTTACTATAGAGATGTTAGTCATGGGGTGGGGGTGGTCATTGGTCTGGTTACTATAGAGATGTTAGTCATGGGGTGGTGTGGTCATTGGTCACAGTACTAATGAATAGGGTGAGTGTGGCTCTATGTGTGTGGATCTGGTCAGATATTTTCCTCCTTTATTTGTAGAACTTCTTTCTTCTCTCTAGTTCCAAGGACAAGACTGTCAGGTATGTGTGTAGATCTGTGAGAGGTCACATGCTCCAATTATGACCTGTGTGTGTGTGTATGTGTGTGTGTGTGTGTGTGTGTGTGTGTGTGTATGTGTGTTAGATTGTGGCACATCTCCAGAAAGGAGTGTCTGTGCTGTTTCCAACACATAGACATTGTAACTGCTATAGCCTTCCATCCCAGGGTAGGTTGCCTCATAGCCTGTCAGTGAAGGGGCGTGGTTTAGACTAGTGGGCATGGCTTAGACATTGTAACTGCTATAGCCTTCCATCCCAGGGTAGGTTGCCTCATAGCCTGTCAGTGAAGGGGCGTGGTTTAGACTAGTGGGCATGGCTTAGACTAGTGAACCTGGTGACTGGTCAGATTGGTATAACTGTGGCTACATGTTCTGTATCTATGGTTACACATTCTGTATCCATGGCTACACGTGATTACATGCCTCTATTCTGTGGTTACAGGATGATCGGTATTTCCTGAGTGGGTCATTAGATGGCAAGTTGAGATTGTGGAACATTCCAGAGAAGAGAGTCGCATTGTGGAATGAGATAGAAGGAGTAGGTGAGTAAATACATGTGCATGTGTACGTGTGATATTAGTATATATGTGTGTGCATGTGATATGTGTGGGTGTGTCCTATAGGGTCGAGGCTGATCACTGCAGCTAATTTCTGTATGAATGGAAAGCTGGCAGTGGTGGGTACATATGATGGACGATGTATATTCTACGACACTGAAGTATGTGTGTGTGTGTGTGCATGTCAGTGATCAGGCATGTGGTCACATTTGTAGTGACAGCCAACCCCACTTAAGATATCATTTATTGCACGTGCTACTACTGCTATGTTTTATATAGCACTTGAAGTACCATACTCAAATTCATGTGAAGTCACGCCATGGCAAGAACAAAGGCAGGAAGATCAGTGGAGTCGAACCTCTGCCTGGGGAAGACAAGGTAGGTGTGTGGACTGGTGTGGTGGCGTGTATGTGAGTTGGTGTGTGGGTGTGGGTGTGTGGGCGTGTATGTGAGTTGGTGTGTGGGTGTGGGCTGGTGTGTGGGCGTGTACGTGAGTTGGTGTGTGGGCGTGTGCGTGAACTGGTGTGTCGTGTGCTTTGAAATACTTGTTCCTGGTACTAATCCACAGCTCCTCGTTACCTCCAATGATTCGAGGGTGCGTCTCTATAACCTCAAGGAACACGAACTTTCTTGCAAGTACAAAGGTTATTTGAACAGCAACAGTCAGATCAAGGCTACGTTTAGTCGAGATGGCCAATACATCATCAGTGGGTCAGAAGACAACTTCATCTACATCTGGAAGACTCATCAGGACCTCAACAAGTTATCCTCCACAAGGAGAGACAGAAATGAGTTCTATGAGAGTTTCTCAGGTAAGGCAACGAGAGATATTGATAGGAATTGATGGAGGACAGGAATGCAAGGGAGGTTACCACTTCCTTACTCGTTCCAATGGGGTTACCACTTCCTTACTCGTTCCAATGGGTTACCACTTCCTTGCTCGTTCCAATGGGGTTACCACTTCCTTACTCATTCCAATGGGGTTACCACTTCCTTGCTCGTTCCAATGGGGTTACCACTTCCTTACTCGTTCCAATGGGGTTACCACTTCCTTACTCGTTCCAATGGGGTTACCACTTCCTTACTCGTTCCAATGGGTTACCACTTCCTTACTCGTTCCAATGGGGTTACCACTTCCTTACTCGTTCCAATGGGTTACCCACTTCCTTACTCGTTCCAATGGGTTACCACTTCCTTACTCGTTCCAATGGGGTTACCACTTCCTTACTCGTTCCAATGGGGTTACCACTTCCTTACTCGTTCCAATGGGGTTACCACTTCCTTACTCGTTCCAATGGGGTTACCACTTCCTTACTCGTTCCAATGGGGTTACCACTTCCTTACTCGTTCCAATGGGGTTACTTTTACTGTGTTTATAACATTATATCCAAAGAGAGGGAAATGTGTGGGCAGTTGCTTTCATTATAATACCTTTCTACTTTGGATGCTACTTTTGTCACTGTGGTACTGCTGGGTCACAAGGGGTCAGGACCCACAATTACCAGAGTGTGATTAGAGGGGCCAGGACTACAATTACCAAAGTGGGGCCAGGACTACAATTACCAGAGTGTGATTAGAGGGGTCAGGACTACAATTACCAAAGTGTGATTAGAGGGGCCAGGACTACAATTACCAGAGTGTGATTAGAGGGGTCAGGACTACAATTACCAGAGTGTGATTAGAGGGGCCAGGTCCACAATTACCAGAGTGTGATTAGAGGGGTCAGGACTACAATTACCAGAGTGTGATTAGAGGGGCCAGGTCCACAATTACCAGAGTGTGATTAGAGGGGCCAGGACTACAATTACCAAAGTGTGATTAGAGGGGCCAGGACTACAATTACCAGAGTGTGATTAGAGGGGTCAGGACTACAATTACCAGAGTGTGATTAGAGGGGCCAGGTCCACAATTACCAGAGTGTGATTAGAGGGGTCAGGACTACAATTACCAGAGTGTGATTAGAGGGGCCAGATTACCAGAGTGTGATTAGAGGGGCCAGGACTACAATTACCAGAGTGTGATTAGAGGGGCCAGGTCCACAATTACCAGAGTGTGATTAAAGGGGCCAGGACTACAATTACCAGAGTGTGATTAGAGGGGCCAGGTCCACAAGATTTGGGCCATATGATGTATTATAACGCTAGACCTCCACCGTAACTGCCTCTGGATACTTGACTGTATTGTTTCAAGTCCTTTTTTTAATGTGTGTGTGTGTGTGTGTGTGTGTGTGTGTGTGTGTGTGTGTGTGTGTGTGTGTGTGTACACTAGCTCACTCTGCCTCTGTGATCTCAGCAGTATTTGCTCCAGTGCCAGGCATTACAGTAGATGAAGGCATCAAGGAGGTGGGAGAGATGATAGTAGCTGCAGACTACGATGGCCACATTAAAGTATATGTCAGTGGTGAGCAGCTGTGACGTCACCTCCAATTACAGAGCCACGCCCATCAACGAACCTTGTGCTAAGTCAGTCATCCTAGTTCATGTCTTGTAGTTTGGAGTTTGGGGCAAGGTGTGTTGGTTGGTTCCACAGACACACCTTACCCGTTTTATCATTCAAATACATTAGGGTATATTCAGATTCTTTGTTGCTTTAATCATATAATACTAAATGCAATTTCTCACTTTCATTATAAAGTTATGTTTACAGTCCAAGAGCGGAGATCTCGACTAGACATCTCGAGATATGCTAATAGTGTAACTACAATAGTGTACTTTAATTGGCTTTGCTGCATATATGCACCAATTACAGCCAAAGTTATGCCAGTTTAGTTGACATGTACGATAGTATATGAATCATAGTAATAGTGATCAAGTTGATAATCTGTATCTAATTGTGCTGCCTCAATATTTGCCGTTCAAAGGTTTGAGCTAGTAAAATATGAAATTTCAGTTCTGTGAGATCTTGAGACAATACTGTTATCTTGAATCTCACACAACATAAGATTTCTTTAGTACTGGCTTGATAATGGTGGCTTGGTACATGGAGAAGGTGTAGTCGGTGAGTGCTGTGTGTGGAGGTGGCTGCATGAGATCTGATGAACTTGCACCAATTCGCCAAATAAGTGGTCTGCTAGATAGACCCTTTACCTAATCGCAGATATTTAGGTAAAGGACGTCATCGGTAGGGACCTCTAGCGGCTCGCAACATAACAACAGCAGCAACACCAAAAAGACACCAGATTAGCCACGCCCACCCCATAGCCTCAGTTTGAGCTTGCGTCCAACGAGAGAAACCCTGGCATCTCTATCTCCAGATGGAAGGAGTTGCGTCGGTGAGCAGTACGTTATTGGTCGAGCAAGTTTCTAGCTTAACAGAGAAAATATCCCAGACGTTGAGGTCCTGTCGAACTGATTATACGGAATGTCCAGATTTGGATCAGTATCTAAGCTTGGATAACTCTTCTGGAATCAAAAAGATATTCCAAATTATGCCTGCTTATGCAGAAGCTATGAAAAACGTAGGTGTGAAAAATAACAAGGAATTGAAGGCACTGTGGGGGAGCAGGTTTGCAGACCCAGCTGTCAGAGACAGTGTGGAAGACTTGCTGCAAGTGCAAGATGAAGTTGAAGAATTTTTACAAGAACTAGAAACAAAACTAGGGAAAGTGGATGCAAGTGCTGGGGCTGGTGTTAACAGACAAGCAGGAGACATTCTGCCAGCAGACTTAGTAGTAATTGAAGTGCCTTCAGGAAAGTCTATTCCGTTAAAGGAAAGCTGGACAGGTTCCAAGTATACCTTGTATGTGCTGATGCGGCACTTTGGATGATCTCCTTGACGCAAGCACATATTGCTCTTGCAGGATAAAATGCAAGAGTTGGTAAAGGCGGGTTGCAAGATTGTCGTAGTGGCGGCTGGGATAGTTGAAAGTGGTAGAAAATGGTTGGATGATTATAAACTCACAGTTCCTCTGTTGGTGAATCCAGGACGGGAACTTTACCGGTTTCTTGGCTGCAGACGATCAGTGACTGTGTGGTCTCTGGAGAACATTATCAGTTATTCAGAAGATCGGGTAGCCGGAGTTCCACCATCTGCAAGCTATGCAGGAGATGATGTCCATCTCATGGGAGGAGATTACATGGTGGATGACATGGGAAGACTTGTGCTGGTCTATCATAGTGCCACGCCCCAAGATAGGCCTACAGTGGAATTGATCGCATCCTGTTTGGGACGCTAGCTAGCAAGTGTCTGTCTTGTGGTGTGTTGTGATTTGTGGTAGTACTTGACGTGTGTATCCGAACTCTGTCACAGAAGGAGCCACACTGATGTTGTAATTGCTACACACAAATCATGTGTTTGTTTTTGACTGGTGTTCCAATATGAAACGTATAGACTGTTAGTTGTAACTCTGACAGCCCAATAAAGAACATACACTTACCTTTAGCTGTAATCTCCTCTGTGAGCATTGCATGAAGAAGATAATTAGCATCCTAGGAACTACTTTAGGTTTATCGAGATTTGACTTGAGCTGACCAGCCAAAACTCATATTCCTTAAAACACCCAGCCGCCACCTCACCCCAAACACATACTAAATATTATAATAAATCTTTCATAGTTAAAATTAATTCCAGTAGCAATTTCTAATGACTTTCTGCTTTTCCAAGATATCAAGGATTAACCTGTAACAATAAATCAACAATTGAGATTAATGCTGTCGGAATTAACCCAGCAGCATGTAGTTTGCATTTAGGGAGAGAGAGAGCATGAAGGAAATGGGCAGTAATGTATTTTGGTTCAGTGCACTATGACAGGCAGACACGCACATTAGCACACCTTCAGTTGAATTCTGGACATCTGTGGGTGACATGCTTTCCTTGGTTTCTGGGCTAGGTCCACTGATCTAGTCTCCTGCATAGAATGAGCACACATTAAAGGTCTACAGTATAAAATATATTCTTACAGATAAATTTACAGCAGAAGAATGTCTGCTACAAATAGCTTTATAACCTTCTCGGACACGCCAGGAATCAATCTAAAAATATAACTCAGATATGACAAACACACCTACAGCACACGACATATTAAAGACAACATACATTTGATCATATGTACATACCCACTTCATGTGGTTGTAGTGCGGCTCTTTCATTTGGAGACGTTGAAACAACGCTAAATTCTCATGAGCAATTTTCAGCATATCTCTCTGTCTTTGTCTGAGATTAAGGCTATTATACATACATTAATCTTTTACAATAATAGTATCTTAGTCATAGCATTAGTAACAAGGACTCAAGCTGTATTGACATATAAAAAATTCAGCAGTAGCCAATTCTAATATATAATGTTATATGTTCTTCATTGAGCATGCAAAAGCTAATCTTCAGTACCTTCTAGGTATGTAATCATTGTGATTGTCTAAATTGGATTTGGATGCTAAGACAGTTGAAACTCTCTGGAGGAGAATGATGTTGTCTCTCATTATCTCAGCCTTCTTGGCTTCTTCATCTCTCATTCTGCACGAGTTGGCATAGAAATGTCTGTACACTGTTGGAGGAGAACTGTCTACCATTGGCTTCATGGTCTCTATCTACAGTTACAAAGTGACTATGTATGTGTAGATCAAGTCTCACTGAAAACCCCCACCAGCTTCTCACTCTCACAAATAGTATTGCTTCAGTAGACTACAGCTAATTCAATAAACCGCTCCTGATTAATTTTTTAATCATTTTGTCACAAACTACACTGTCACTGTACTAGCTTGCTAAGTCTCATCTAAAACTAATAGGCATGCAGTTCGTGCTAACTAAAAGTTTTTTTTTTTTAATTGTTGCTAGCTTTTTTTTTCTTTTCTTTTTTTTCCTTTTATTATTATTATTTAAACAAACAGAAAAACCTATAGCCATGAACTCGTTGTTGTTGTTGTTATTATTATTATTATTATTATTATTAGTGGTGTGCTTGAGCACTAATATCGAGCAAGCCTGCCTAGTTAGGTTACATTAAACTATTCACCACTGGTGTCACCTGGTTCTGCCTCCCTTGTTTTGGAGAATGCTTTGGTTTGACAAGGTATATTTAGCTAATGGTATATTTAGCTAATGGGTACGATTGATTAGTATTTATCATGCTTTCATCAATTTTACATCATTTTTCTAATATGTCAATTTTTTTTTTTATTAAGTACATCTAAACCCCACCCAATATTGTAGGTGTGGCAAATGTGACCGCTTGATTGGCCACTTTAAAATTGCTTTCTACATCACCCATGTATTGTTACATAATATACTGTAGCTTAGCTAGTTCATGCAAAAATAAATAGTAGTTGACCATTGAACCAAACAAATACAGACTTACTCTCTTACCTCAATTTCAGGAACTTCTGTAGTATCCAATTTAAGCCGTTCTGACTACCTCAATTATCAGTAACGGGTGAACAAGATTGTAGCTCTACCAAAAACAACAACAACATAGCCAGAGTTATTTTTGTATATTTAGCTAACAAGTGTGGAACTACGTACTTACCTCAGCTTCTACCAAGTAATGGTGGATTCCTTGGTTTCACTCTGGCTACCAGTGGCACTTGACAACCAACGAGTGGCATTTAGCAGCCCCCAAAAACGAGGTTTTTCAAATTACGTTTGGTAAAGGGTTTCAATGCCATAGTAACCATTCACAGTAACTTTTTGGGGACTTGAAAAACAAGCGTTTTGCAGGAGTTCTCTCACAATTGGAGCCCAAGTTTCAAGTAAGACTTGCTTAAAGCTGTAGTATCAGAAGAAAGTGGAGTCAATCCTAAAAAGCCGTGTTTTTAGGGGGGGAAAAAGTCCACCGCACGTGCATTTAAAGGGCATATGTACCATCCATCCATACATATAACATATACCCGATTTTGCATTATCCACCCGTAATAGTATCTCGCTCGCTTCGCTCGCTCGATAATTATTATTATTATTATTAATACTATTATTGTTATTACTACTACTATTACTACTATAATTATCTTCATCATCATCATCATCATGAGCTACTGGCTACTACATTATTTATATTATATTTTTGAACTACATCCAATCTAAACCATTCCCTTGAAGTCAATTCCATTCTGTGTTATTAGTAAGCCCCTACTATTTGTGTTGCCATAATAATAAATGTAGTTTTGTACCTTTTGTCGGTGCTCAGTGTATTTGAGTTCGTCCCATTTTTTTTGCAGAAGTAAACTCGCCGCTGGAGTTACACTGCGGTATGCTTTGGCGCTGATACTATCATGCCGAGAAAAAGAGCCACGGCTCCGTAACACACTATTGCTACTTCTTCCACCGTCAGAAAGTCTCTTTTCCAGAGACGTTACACTCTGTCGTCTTCCACTCAGAGATTCGGCATTTCTTTTAGATGACATTTAATTTCGTCAAAGACCCGCTAAGAATGCGAATAAATCAATTGCGTTAACGTAGTTGCCTGGCAACGATTAGCTCCAGGCGAAGCGAAGTGACCTGAGAGGCTTAGCTATTTGTGAAGGCTGGGAAAGCTAGGTCGGGAGCACTGGTGAGGTCGATGCAATGGCCTCTAAAAAAGGTAAACCATTTTAGCTAGCTATATACTGATGCCATTGTATTGTGTTTGATGCTTCTGCACCAGCAAGTGTGCAGTCCGAGACTAGCCCGGGCAGCGTGACCTGCCCCAAATCTAGGAACGGACCCGGTAGCGTAGGCTGTCACCAATCCTTCAGACCCATGCTTCCCTGTGGCAACAAGCTCCTGCAGCAGCGCTGGGATCAGACCTACTATGACCAGCACAGGAAGATGGTGAAGACTGCTAAACCCATGGTAGACACTAAAGCACCACCTAAAAGAAATCATGTCGTATCCAAGTGGAAGAAAGAACAAGTAAGTTAATGTCTACTGAGTGTAAAAATGTACTTAACAAATTTCTCACCTTTTATTTTTTATTTAGATTATAAAGGAACGGAGTGAAGAGATCAACCGAGATAACATGACTCTATTGAACAGGATGCAGAATATAATGCATACTCGAGGCTGTGTGGATCATCTCAACTCCTACGTCCATCACAGGTGAGCTACCAGCCACACCCACCTCACTTAGTACTGTCCGTCCATGTATTGTGCAGTTTGAACCAGGAGCAGCGCCAGAGAGAGCAAGTTCGAGTAGCAAGGGAGAACATGGAGCTCTTGAAGAGGCTAGAGGAAGTAGAGCCCATGTACAAAGTGTCTGAGTGGATTGATGACTGGCAGAGAAAAGAGGAGTTAGCCGATATGATCACTTCCTTCCCTAATGGCGTGGCAGCTCCAGAACTATCTGTCACTCCAGCTACTTCACCTAGACACAGGGCTAGCAATGCTGACTCCACCTCCTGCAAGACTTCCACTTCACCCAAAAGGAAGAATTCAGTGGCTAAGAACACATGTGCTTCTAAAGGAGGTACTTCAAAGAAGAGTAAAGCTGTGGACAGGCCTGCTGTTAGTGTCGGCAATAATCCTTCAGATGAAAAGACTGAAGAGAAGGAATCCTCCAAGCAACAGGACGAAGAACAAGAAGCATCAACTAGAGCCATTCAATCAGAAAAAACTCCTGAAGTAGAAAAAGACCAACCTCTGACACCTCAAACAAGCACACCTGCAGATAACAACATTGAAACAAGACCATCGACAAGCTCAGCTGAATCTAGCAAATCTTCACAGCAGACAAGCTCAGCTGAATCTAGCAAATCTTCACAGCAGACAAGCTCTGCTTCTTCAACATCAGTGCACTCTACCACGCCTGACAAGGAGTAACTTGGAAATAACTTAAACAACTAATAATTAAATACATAACCAGCCAACCCACCCACCAATAGTTCATTCATTACAATCCACACCTCAAACTTTACTACATTTATGAATCCCACAAACACAATGATTAATGTAGTGCATACAAAAGTAACTGATGCAACTAGATGTGTAATGACCATCAACTCCTGTGTCATTTCCATGTCTCCTCATCTAGCTGGACTATAGTCTGAATAGACTTGGCCATATCTTCCGGAATCCCTTCCAGTAGTTTAGTTGGATCAATGAGAGAACTGATGTCCAGGTCCAAATACTCTGCAGGTGAAGATGCTGCAATAGGGTTGCCCTGGCCTGTCACAGAGTCTGGGACATCCTTACTGGTGGCCAAGGTCGAGATCTCCACAACAGGCTGGGAAGCCAATGAAGAAGGTAAAGGGTTGTCACACATGCCAAGTGGGGGCTGCATATCTGGGGATCCTTTGACGGACGACAGTGTAACTGCCGCAGAAGAATCTTGAACTACAGAGTGGAGTGAAGTTGTGACAGCAGTTGGAGCACCGCTGACTGGTAGTGCTGGGGTCGAGGGGAATATGGGCAGACCACCAGTTGGTACAGGGCTATCAGGAGTAGCAGGATGAAGGAAAGACATGATGTCCATATTGAGCAAAGGTATGGCATTCTCTAAGCCAGCTAGTTGAGAAGCCAGAGAAGAGACGGCAGAGTCCGACGTATCTTCTATGAGTTCACTAATATTCAGTGTTGATGACGGCACTTCTAGTGACCCCGACTTCTCCATAGCAACAGACTTGACCTCCACAAGTGAGGCCGGCCGTGCTTCCTGGTCACCAGCAGATTGGTCAGATGATTGATCAGTCAGCTCAGGTAAGAGAGAAGATGGGCGTGGCACAATGGACGATCCCTCGAGTAATGACGGCCCCAAAGGAAGACATGGTCTCAATACAGCAGAATCTGGTCTCACAGGCGATGGATCTGCTGGCAGGTGTGGCGGAATAATAGGGTGTGGTTTCGTAGATACCATAGGAACAGAGGTCTTTTGGTGTACAGATGTTGCTGGTGAAGCAGACTGTACCAGTATACTTACGGCTGATGAGCCATAGTGTACCGGTACAGATACAGTTGATGAGCCAGAGTGTACCGGTACAGATACAGTTGATGAGCCAGAGTGTACCGGTACAGATGTAGTTGATGAGCCAGAGTGTACCGGTACAGATACAGTTGATGAGCCAGAGTGTACCGGTACAGATACAGTTGATGAGCCAGAGTGTACCGGTACAGATACAGTTGATGAGCCAGAGTGTACCGGTACAGATACAGTTGATGAGCCAGAGTGTACAGATCGACTAGAGGGTAAAGATAATGCCGGATGAGAACAGAGAGACTCTGGCTGTGTAGTTGCCATAGGAAGTGGGACACTCGTAGCAGTGCTGGGACGGTGCTCCTGCACGTTGGTAGACACAGCCACAGAATGAGATGGAGGGACACATCGTCCCATGACACCATCTTCCTGAATGACTGAAGAGCAAGTGGGAGGTGCCTGTTCCAGCAGCTTCTCCACTTGAGAATCTACTTTCAGCAATTCTGAAGAGTTTGATTTTACGAGCGGATTTGGAGGATTTGAAGGGCAAGATTCAACAGCCATTAGCTCTGCAGAGTTCTGCCCTGAACTGCCGGTTCCTGAATCCATCTGAAGTGAGGTAGTCTTGAGCTGAACAGGTGCTGATGGAGTTGGTACACTTGAAGAATCTGTATCCCTTACATCTGCTGGATCCACACCCGACCTAGAGGACTGCTTCCTAGAGGACCGCTTCACTCCATCTAGCTCGTGAGTAAGAGTTTTGTCCACACTGTGCGAACAACTATCACTTGATAAAGATTCTCCATCTGAAGTAATTTGTTTTTGAGGTTGTTGTGTTTCTTGAGGAGCTGATTCAGTCACACTAGATAACCCAGCAGCATTGGGTCGGCTCGGCAACTCCTGGGGGAGTGGCTGACGACCTAAGAGCATTGTCTGAGAGCTCCGTGCTGTAGTCACACTTTCATTGGTACAGCCACCACCAGCAACAGCCACTCTGCTGGATGGAGCAGCAGCAACAGCCACTCTGCTGGATGGAGCAGCAGCAACAGCCACTCTGCTGGATGGAGCAGCAGCAACAACCACTCTGCTGGATGGAGCAGCAGCTACAACCACTCTGCTGGATGGAGCAGCAGCTACAACTGATACAGTGGAAGTAGCACTGGCAGTCGTCATAGTTACAGTAGATAAAATGGGCAGAATAGCTGCAGCTGTTGTGTTTGCTAATGTGTGACCAGAACTGGAGGTAGAATGGGACGCAGGAGACATGGAAAGGGATGCAGACGTGGAAAGGGCTATAGCAAGAGACGTGGATGCAGAAGGAGAGATGGAAATGGAATGGGGCGTGGTTGTGGAATGGGGCGTGGTTGTGGTATGGGATGTGGAGGTACTTGCTGTGGTTGGTTGTGTAGCTGGGGGAGTACGACGTGAGGGAGAAAGTGACCGTGATATCAGAGCAGCAGCAGAAGCCTTAACATTGGGGGCCATAGCAGAGATAGAGGATATGCCAGCTTTGTTGAGGCTGCTCAGAGCTTTGCTGAGAGTCTCGATGGCCTGGTTGATGGAGGGGTCTGAGTGAGAGCTGCTGATAGGGATGACCTGGACTCCAGACGAGGAGCTGTTAGCTGGAGATTTACCTTGGGAACTAGACTTGGATACAAGTTTAGTTGCGGCAGTTGTCAAGGCTTTGTTGGAGGCGGAGACACCCTTACTATTGGCCATGGCTTTCAGAATGGACAGCGCCCGGCTGGTGGGCGTGACCTTCACAGACAGCTGTGAAGCAGATTTGGAGGAGGTGCTGGTGGCCGATGCGGAGGTTGCCTTGGTAGTGGTTGCCTTGGTAGTGGTAGCCGTGGCAGACCGTGCTACTAATGGGCTGACTGTCACTCTGGTTTTTGCTGTAGTCATCCCACCTTCAGAAGACGCTCCTGGGCCGGACTTCTTCTTTGTAGGAGGTAGATCTGCTGGGAGGACAGGACTGCGCTGGCGCTTCCTCGATATTCTGGAGATGAGGTCGGATATAGTCTTCCCAGCATCGTTGATTCCTTCTGCCCCAGTTTTATTAGCATCCATCTTTTTTCTGCTCTCAGTTTCCATGACCTCTTCATCCTGGGCGACGCCCACTCCTCTATCCTCGCTTGTGTCTGAACTAACCAGAGTCAGTTCACTGTCCTGACTGGAGACCGCTCGCTGAGTTTGCTGGGGGGAGTGGTCAGACTCTTGGTGCGAGATATCTGAGCTGTTGGTCTGTGTGCCAATGTTGATGACCCTGTACCCACTATCCTCATTGCCGGCTCTGGCCCTGGTAGGGTTGAGCTGCTCGTCGCATAACAGACTCTCAAGCTGGGAGTACATCTTACTCTGATCAGCAGGTCTGACTGGTTCAGACTGGACCACACCCACACCTGGCTCGTCCTTCACGCTGTTGTCAGTCTTCTGTATTACACCGTGTGAGGAATCTTTGGATTTAGAAGTTGTAGAAGACATTGGAACAGTCTGGTCATTCCTGCCAGTGGTAGTGGCCAGTATGACCCTCAGGGCATTCTGAATGGGCGTGGGCACCCTTTTATTGCGTTCACTCTCTGTTCCATTATTGGAGTTAGTTTTGGAATGTCCGAGAGCTTGTGAAGCTGCAGTGACTGCAGCTAGTGCTTGAGGGAGAGAGGGAGGATGTGGGTGTGAGATTAGGCGTGGGGGGAAGTTAGACAACAGCTTCTGACCCTCACGATGCCACACCCTCTCTGTGTCAGTTCCACACACACTACAACGCACACACACACACACACACACACACACACACACACACAGCAAGAAACACACGTGAATACAAGCCTGGGCACATCCACTCACAGACAAGAACTTTCATTCATTATCTGCCCCAAATATTTACAGCCCACAATAACACTCACTGCACTCTCTCTATCACTAGTCTGTCTCTATCTACACTCCACAATAACACTGCACTCTGTCTCTCTATCACTAGTCTGTCTCTATCCACACTCCACAATAACAGTGCACTCTGTCTCTCTATCACTAGTCTGTCTCTATCTACACTCCACAATAACACTGCACTCTGTCTCTCTATCACTAGTCTGTCTCTATCTACACTCCACAATAACACTGCACTCTGTCTGTCTCTATCTACACTCCACAATAACACTGCACTCTGTCTCTCTATCACTAGTCTGTCTCTATCTCACTCCACAATAACACTGCACTCTGTCTCTCTATCACTAGTCTGTCTCTATCTACACTCCACAATAACACTGCACTCTGTCTCTCTATCACTAGTCTGTCTCTATCCACACTCCACAATAACACTGCACTCTGTCTCTCTATCACTAGTCTGTCTCTATCTACACTCCACAATAACACTGCACTCTGTCTCTCTATCACTAGTCTGTCTCTATCTACACTCCACAATAACACTGCACTCTGTCTCTCTATCACTAGTCTGTCTCTATCTACACTCCACAATAACACTGCACTCTGTCTCTCTATCACTAGTCTGTCTCTATCTACACTCCACAATAACACTGCACTCTGTCTCTCTATCACTAGTCTGTCTCTATCTACACTCCACAATAACACTGCACTCTGTCTCTCTATCACTAGTCTGTCTCTATCTACACTCCACAATAACACTGCACTCTGTCTCTCTATCACTAGTCTGTCTCTATCCACACTCCACAATAACACTGCACTCTGTCTCTCTATCACTAGTCTGTCTCTATCTATACTCCACAATAACACTGCACTCTGTCTCTCTGTCACTAGTCTGTCTCTATCTATACTCCACAATAACACTGCACTCTGTCTCTCTATCACTAGTCTGTCTCTATCTACACTCCACAATAACACTGCACTCTGTCTCTCTATCACTAGTCTGTCTCTATCTACACTCCACAATAACACTGCACTCTGTCTCTCTATCACTAGTCTGTCTATCTACACTCCACAATAACACTGCACTCTGTCTCTCTATCACTAGTCTGTCTATCTACACTCCACAATAACACTGCACTCTGTCTCTCTATCACTAGTCTGTCTCTATCTATACTCCACAATAACAGTGCACTCTGTCTCTCTATCACTAGTCTGTCTCTATCTATACTCCACAATAACAGTGCACTCTGTCTCTCTATCACTAGTCTGTCTCTATCTACACTCCACAATAACACTGCACTCTGTCTCTCTATCACTAGTCTGTCTCTATCTATACTCCACAATAACAGTGCACTCTGTCTCTCTATCACTAGTCTGTCTCTATCTATACTCCACAATAACAGTGCACTCTGTCTCTCTATCACTAGTCTGTCTCTATCTACACTCCACAATAACACTGCACTCTGTCTCTCTATCACTAGTCTGTCTCTATCTATACTCCACAATAACAGTGCACTCTGTCTCTCTATCACTAGTCTGTCTCTATCTACACTCCACAATAACACTGCACTCTGTCTCTCTATCACTAGTCTGTCTCTATCTATACTCCACAATAACACTGCACTCTGTCTCTCTATCACTAGTCTGTCTCTATCCACACTCCACAATAACACTGCACTCTGTCTCTCTATCACTAGTCTGTCTCTATCTACACTCCACAATAACACTGCACTCTGTCTCTCTATCACTAGTCTGTCTCTATCTATACTCCACAATAACAGTGCACTCTGTCTCTCTATCACTAGTCTGTCTCTATCTACACTCCACAATAACACTGCACTCTGTCTCTCTATCACTAGTCTGGCTCTATCTACACTCCACAATAACACTGCACTCTGTCTCTCTATCACTAGTCTGTCGCTCTATCACTAGTCTGTCTCTCTATCACTAGTCTGTCTCTCTATCACTAGTTTGGCTCTTACCAGTCTGCTACTTGACCTAAAGTATCATCGTTCACTGCTCGTCGAATCTCAGCTCGATGACGTTCAGGAGATATTCTGTTTTATCAGAAAAGAAATTTCCATCAAGCTGTGTCAACTAACTGATATAACATACCCCAGGCATTTGGACAAATGTTCTAAAGAAGTCCTCTTCTCTCTGGTGAGATGACCTTGAGCTCGAAACGCTGATACTACTGAGGCATAGGCCTCCAATTCTGAGACAAGGATGGCTACGCTTTAAGCTAATTCAAGGAATACCAATAACAAATCTTACCAAGTCTTCTCAGAAACTTTCTTGACCTGGAGTTGGTAAGAGTCGGCGCCTTGTTGTAGTCGCTCATCATTCTGCTATCTTGATGTGCGATAATTAGAAAGTAGGTGGGTCTCTCATTTAGGTTTTTTGTCTTGTCTATCAGCTCGACCAGTGGCAGTCTACAAAAGTTTTGGTTGCGGTGGAAGTGTTTACTGAGTGCAGAACTGCTTCTACTTACAATACCGATTGTTTCTTAGAAAATGTCGGCCTCTGCAGATTTCAGCAATCCTCTGAGGAAATTCAAATTAGTCTTTTTGGGAGAGCAGAGCGGTAAGCTGTTGGGTCCCAGCTAATGTATGGACGTATTTATTTCAGTCAGTCATTGTGTTCTGTAGTTGGGAAGACTTCCCTGATTACTAGATTCATGTATGACAGTTTTGACAACACGTACCAGGTAAGTTAATTCATAAAGATGGAACCACTGAAGTGTTGAACTGTACAGTATTGCAGCATTTTGTGTAGAACTGACCCCAATCTAGTAGAGGGCCGGGTAACCGCATGGACGCACACACACACACTGTACAAACGCTACAGTGGGTGTTATTTGCTAATGAACTTCAACAAAAACAGCTGTAAGATTTTCTGTATCGTTCTCTGTGTTGTATCCTAGGCAACCATTGGTATTGATTTTCTCTCAAAAACGATGTACCTAGAGGATAGAACGGTAAGAAATTAGTTAACATGTGGTGGTGGTGATTTGGTTGGGCAGTTACTCACTGTAAGGTGAGGCTGTAAGCTGTTGAGAACACTGAAGGTGAGACTGTAAGCTGTTGAGAACACTGAAGGTGAGACTGTAAGCTGTTGAGAACACTGAAGGTGAGACTGTAAGCTGTTGAGAACACTGAAGGTGGGACTGTATAAACTGCTATTGTCAGACTGTTCATTAGTGTCTGCTGTACAGTGCGTGTTCTCCACAGCTTACAGCCGTGCTTTCCACAGCTTACGTAGTTTGGGTTCAAAGAGTTCGGAGTGGAATGCTAGTTGACAAATCATGGATATTTTGTGTGAACTGTTTCCTAATGCAGTCCTGAAGGCTGTTTGTACCAGTTCTCTGTTTGTACCAGTTCTCTGTTTGTACCAGTTCTCTGTTTGTACCAGTTGTACTTTTATGTTATAGTTAAAGCATGAGCGCTTAGTTTCTAGTCGATTTATTGCACGACAGCCCGAGGACTGAGTGCGATAAATGTACTAGGCACTAAGCGCTCATGCTTTAACTATTTTAAATACCGGGCAAGTGTTATTGCACACTTGCCAAGTTATTACACCTGACAACAATATAGCAACGGTATTTAATTAGTTTTACTGACACATTTTTTCGAAGCTGAAATAACTTCTTGCTTTTTTTTATTTTAATTGTATAGGTGCGATTGCAGCTATGGGATACAGCAGGTCAGGAGAGATTCCGTTCTCTCATTCCTTCATATATCAGAGACTCCACCGTCGCAGTAGTGGTATACGATATCACCAGTGAGCACTGTATCTCTCACTCTATATCTCCCTCTCACTCTATCTACCTCTCTCCCTCACACAATCTGTCCTGTTCCTTCATTATCTTGATTGTTGTGTCTTCTTCAGACGGGAACTCGTTCCAGCAAGTTAACAGGTGGATAGAGGACGTCCGAGCAGAGAGAGGCACAGACGTGATAATTATGTTAGTGGGGAACAAGACAGACTTGCAAGACAAAAGACAAGTGTCCATGGAGGAGGGAGAGAGGAAGTCGCAGGAACTCAATGTCATGTTCATAGAAACCAGTGCCAAGGCGGGCTACAATGTTAAACAGGTAAAGGGTTGCTAGTAGTGAAGGATTTACAACTGACTGCTGTGTGTGTGTGTGTGTTTGTGCGTGTGTGTTAGTTGTTTCGTAGAGTGGCAGCTGCTTTGCCTGGCATGGAGAGTACTCAGGAGCAGCAAACCAATGACTGTATCCTCCCTAAATGTGACCCCTTACCAATTACACACTTATTTCTTATCAATAAGGTCCCCCATGTCTTTGGTTCTAGAGATTATATTCTTTGCCCTCACCAACTTTACCCCCCACAGCCCTGGTGTTGACTTGTATTGAGTTTTTCTTGACTCCCTGTCATTGTGAAGTGATAGAAGTGACCCTCCAGGATCCTGCGACTAACAGTGCAGAAGAACAAACCAAGTGGTGCAACTGCTAGCAGCCACGCCCCCAATCTCTCACTCGGATCTGTACACTACCACTGCAGAACATTTTTACACATGTCACTCCTCACTGGGTAAAGTGGGCGGGGCAGACAGAGGGCGGTCTTTATATATATATGTATGCATGTGGTTAAGTCAGCATAGTTAATGCAATCAATAATAATTTTACTCTTCTTATTATACATTATGTCTATTCATTCAATTGATTCTACAATACATACAGTAGTGGGTGTGGTCAGCGAGTCTTCCATTGCCAGGCATGCAAGGAGCCCTCACTGTCAGTCGACAATATGGTATTGGCTACGTCTTTCCCAGGAGAATTGTGGCAAGGTTGCCACAAGTGCCTGAGGACGTGTGCTCCACTGTTTTCTATCTCATGGCCGTCGTGTGTGAATAGAGGTGTGGGAGTGGCATCTAAAATGTTGGATTATCAGAGGAGAGAATTGCAAAGAGAACTAGTTACCTGAGGTATGTTGGGGCCATTGAGATGTATTGTAGATCTTCACACCTTGGTGAACTCCAGATGTTGATATCTGATGACTGGACGCTGGAGAGTACTGTGTGTGTGTTGGCATTACTGCAGTGAATTAGTTCTGAACATCAGGAATGAAAGATTTGGTACGTTGGTACCAGCGGAATCTAACCTGAACACATGGTAAAGGATCATCATTTTCTTCAGTGAATTTGGTGCCAATAGAAAAATTCTTCTCTTGACTTGCTACCACATATGCTGTCTTTGCTGGAGGGCCGGGATGCCGGAGGTCAAACAGATCAACTCTACCATCAGAGGCCAGTCTAGCTATCTCTGCAGACATCCCTGGTTGTGCCCCGCCTCCTGTAGCTGCCAGTGAATATTTGGTGTTGCCGGGTAGATGTAAAGGCGGTAACTGAGTGGGAGAAGTCTTTGCAGGATTAGTTCTGGAGTCCCACACACTTATCTCTCCCCCACTTCCTGCACATGTTACAAACTGTGCTCCTGATGAGGGACCAGACAGGAACTGGAGACAGTGAAGGAAGGAGGTGTGGTCATACACACCCACCAGATTAAATAAAGTAGTTTTTGATGGTAGATCCAAAACGTGAACTGAATTGATGTGTTGGGTAGAACCAACAAGAACTGAAGATGTTGGAATGACATCAAGAAATATATGACCACAAAATGGGTATGGTCTATGTGGCCACAGGGACACTGTACTGGTTTCTTCCAGCAGATCTATGACAGACATAATAATGTACATGTGCTGAAATTGACATGTTTGTATGTGATCTCAAGCCACTGGCACACGCCCACCAGAATATGAAATCATGACATGGAACAGTTTTATGAAGACAACACTGACATCAGAATCAGATGTCATCTTACCTGAACTCTGTTCATTCACAGACCAAACTTGAAGCTGAGCTTCTGTGTTAGAAGTAACTACCTGTCTACAGATAACAAATGTGCACATACGACACACATGAGCACGCATATGGCCGCGTGCATGCATACGGTACACATGTGTTAGTCAGTCATACTGTTTATCTGGAGACAGAGTCTTGATGGCAGTAATCCATGAACTTGTCAGAGCTCCACAAACCATCTTAAAGTCTCTCTTGGCCCACAGGCTCTATACAGCGGTTGTACCAGTGAAGACCCTGTACCCATTGACTGCCATTGCTTGTACATACCTGCTTCTCTATTGGCAAGAGTCTCTCTGGTAGAGCCAGTAACAACACTTCACTTCCGCCGCCTTCTTGATGACACACGACCCACACACCTGTACTAACACATGCACACACGCCTGCACTAACACATGCACACACGCCTGTACTAACACATGCACGCACACCTGTACTAACACATGCACGCACGCCTGTACTAACACATGCACGCACGCCTGTACTAACACATGCACGCACGCCTGTACTAACACATGCACGCACGCCTGTACTAACACATGCACGCACGCCTGTACTAACACATGCACGCACGCCTGTACTAACACATGCACACACGCCTGTACTAACACATGCACACACACCTGTACTAACACATGCACACACCTGTACTAACACATGCACACACGCCTGTATTACATACTCCTTATGCTACATCCACATCTCCAACATATACATGTCGTCACCTGTGTTGTGTGTCGTCACCTGTGTTGTGTGTGTCGTCACCTGTGTTGTGTGTCGTCACCTGTGTTGTGTGTGTCGTCACCTGTGTTGTGTGTGTCGTCACCTGTGTTGTGTGTGTCGTCACCTGTGTTGTGTGTGTCGTCACCTGTGTTGTGTGTCGTCACCTGTGTTGTGTGTCGTCACCTGTGTTGTGTGTCATCACCATGTGTTGTATGTCGTCACCTGTGTTGTGTGTCGTCACCTCACCTGTGTTGTGTGTCGTCACCTGTGTTGTGTGTGTCATCACCTGTGTTGTGTGTCGTCACCTGTGTTGTGTGTCATCACCTGTCACCTGTGTTGTGTGTCGTCACCTGTGTTGTGTGTCGTCACCTGTGTTGTGTGTCGTCACCTGTGTTGTGTGTCGTCACCTGTGTTGTGTGTGTCATGTGTTGTGTGTCGTCACCTGTGTTGTGTGTCGTCACCTGTGTTGTGTGTCGTCACCTGTGTTGTGTGTGTCATCACCTGTGTCTGCATGCTGTTACCTGTGCCTGAGGGGCTATCCCATTCCAGACAATGTGTCGCATGTGGTAGCTCAAACATGTAAATTCCTTCATATCTGCACAAACATACATACACACACACACACTCATTAAGTTTGATCAACATTTGTAATACATGCAGGATCTCTTAGTGGAACCTCTGAATAGTGAACATCAACAACAGCCAACATAAATTGATCTATCACTAACAAACAACCCATCAGTGACGTAGGAAAGGAGGGAGGGTTCAGGGGCTAAACCTTTCCCTCCTCTCCCACTTGTTTCTGGGGTGTTCTATTTGGTAGAGTTAGTTAGAATAGGCTGGAATTGAACATCTATGTGGAGACCTTGAGTACTGTGATATTATATGGTACCAACTCTACTAGTTATGTGGCTGAACTAAGATACCATGGGGCATTTCTAGAAAAACTAATACCACTGTCACAAAAGGGGGAGCCAACTCGGCCCATTCGCGCTCTTCTTCCTGTTTTCAGCATACGCTCTTCATAGCAAATTGAAACCCTTTACCTTACGCCAACCTTTTTTTTTTTTTTGCAAATGATCCACATCGATCCCGCCCCATTGACCACGCCCTCATCAAGATTTAACTAATTTCGTCTGGCCAACTCACTTTTCCAGCGAGTCCATCAGCCAGTCGTCCTGTTCTTGCACCCCCGCCATAACTCGCAAGAAAGAAAGAAAGAGAGCGGCGTGATTAGAACTAATTCAGCGTGTCCTCCCGAGGTCGTCAACGGATTTCTAAATTTCTGTCTAATTGTGCGTAAGTAAGGGACCTGGACGACCTGTAGTTTTGTTGTGTCGTCGTCGCTAGCGGTTGGTTCTTCTGGAGGCGGCCTGTAAGAGGGAGACAGGAGGAGAGAGCTAGGACTAAGGAAGCTAAGAAGGCGGCTTTGCGGGCCGGGTGGTTTTCTTACTTCATAGTTCTCCTTGTTCCGTGGGGAGACTTCCTTAGTTTGTGGGGCTTCTTTAAGTCAAGGTTCTTGGTCGGTGCAGAAGATGCCCTTGTTCAAGCCTTCCCCTAAAAGTCCTCAGGACCTGGTAAAGGGACTGAAAGACAACTTGCAAGTCCTACGAACTGCAGACAGCAGCAACCGAAAGTCTGACAAGGTAAGAGGGCACGTGTTCCAGCTGTGTAGGGGGTGTGGCATGCCAGTGGTAAGAGTGTGTTGATTGCACTATATGGCCCAAGAGGTCAGGGAAGAAATGCTCAAGCATGTAGTTGAATTTGGTGTACATTATGTCAAGTGTGTATTTCGAGGCATGTGCATGTAGTGTGTGTGTAGGTACACTGGGGCCGAGTAGTTAGTGTACATAAACCAGAACATTCATGTGGTAGAAATGGAAGCTTACATTTGTAGTGACAAGCTGAGATAGTATCACTGGTGGTATTGGATTGAGGGTTCGTTGATTTTTTCCCCCTTGAATTCCGTTAAGGTTTTCAAAGCTCTTGCTGCTTCCTAGGATTGCTCAAGAAGGAGCTTAGCAACTTTGACTTGGTGTTTGCTTTTTGTCTATCACTGTTAGCTTTTACCTATTCAAAGTCTAACTGGAAATGATGCTTTTGGTCTCAGCATCACTGATGTAGACCCTTTACCACATCTTTTAATAACTCTCCAAAGTTGTTTGTATTTGTTTGTGTTAATGTGTAGGCTGCAGAAGAGACTGCCAAGATACTCGTGTCCATGAAGAATATGTTGTATGGGACGGAGTCTCAAGAGCCACAGACAGAACTGACTGCTCAGCTAGCCCAGGAGTTCTACAACAACGACATTCCCCTACATCTGGTGGAGACGCTGCAAAAACTGGACTTCGAAGCCAAGAAAAATGTAGCACAGATATTTAATAACATTCTGCGAAGACAGATTGGTACTCGATCCCCAACTGTGGAGTATGTCTGCAGCAAGACTGAAATCCTCTTCATCCTCATCAGAGGGTAAGTGGAGACTGAGTGGGTGGGTGGGTCTATGAGTGGAGGAGACTGATGAGTGGGCGGGTGGGTCTATGAGTGGAGGAGACTGATGAGTGGGCGGGTGGGCCTATGATGAGTGGAGACTGAGTGGGCGGGTGGGTCTATGAGTGGAAGAGACTGATGAGTGGGCGGGTGGGCCTATGAGGAGACTGATGAGTGGAGACTGAGTGGGCGAGTGGGTCTATGAGTGGAGGAGACTGATGAGTGGGCGGGTGGGCCTATGAGGAGACTGATGAGTGGAGACTGAGTGGGCGGGTGGGTCTACGAGTGTTATAATCAGCAACAAAGATACCAAGCAACTAGAATAGTTTACAATGAAGTACCATTGGGTGATGAATTTGTTATGTAAAATTTGGTGAAAAGCAATTATTTTTGTTGTTAATTTTTCCTCCTGTGTGTTTTTGTTTGTGAAATAATATAATAAATCTATTTAATAATATACTTTTGTGTCTGTAACGACGGCAGTATGTGTATTCACGAATAATTCATTAGCTAAGTTGGATTGGCAAATTGTTGCCACAAACTGAATTGGTAAAGTGTCATAACATTGATTAAGGAGAAGACAATTATTGTAGCTAAGAGAAGGTAAAACTAGAGCACTAAGAATGCAAACCCTCAGCATTAGTTAAAAATGCAATAATTTGCAAAAGAAGTCGAGAGCAGGCACACTTACAATTGATGAAAGAAGCGCACCTCCAGCAGCAGAGACTTCCCAGCACCAGACAAAAGAAGTTAAGCACTAAAACTACAGAACGCACATTACAAATCTGAATCAGGCGCAGTATAATTTGTGAGCACACGTGATTCTAAAGCTAAACGATTGAATGGGCGTGGCTGTATAGCAGCACTCACCATAGTCTGCCTTTTCTCTTTTTTTCTCAAAAACTAAGCCGAAATTAAAAAAGGTGACATATTAAAAGACATGAAAGTCCACCATCTTCAAGATCCGCTGTTGACAGACAGACAGACTGACTGAATGAATGAATGCTAAACAGACTGTAACCCTCTCATGCATGTGTGCAAGGGGTAATCAGACAGACTACTGTAACCCTCTCATGCATGCGTGCAAGGGGTAATCAGACAGACTACTGTAACCCTCTCGTGCATGCGTGCAAGGGGTAATCAGACAGACTACTGTAACCCTCTCGTGCATGCGTGCAAGGGGTAATCAGACAGACTACTGTAACCCTCTCGTGCATGCGTGCAAGGGGTAACCAGACAGACTACTGTAACCCTCTCGTGCATGCGTGCAAGGGGTAATCAGACAGACTACTGTAACCCTCTCGTGCATGCGTGCAAGGGGTAACCAGACAGACTACTGTAACCCTCTCATGCATGCGTGCAAGGGGTAATCAGACAGACTACTGTAACCCTCTCGTGCATGCGTGCAAGGGGTAATCAGACAGACTACTGTAACCCTCTCATGCATGCGTGTGTTGCAAGGGGTAATCAGACAGACCTACGTAACCCTCTCGTGATGCGTGCACGGGGTAACCAGACGACTACTGTAACCCTCTCGTGTGCGTGAGGGGGGTAAACCAGACCAGGGACTACTGCTACCCTCCGTGCGCGTGCAAGGGTAACCAGAAAGACTAATGTAAACCTCTCGTGCATGCGTTGCAAGGAGGGTAACCAGACAGACTACTGTAACCCTCTCGTGCATGAGTGCAGGCAAGGGGTGGTAACCGACCAGACTACTGTAACCCTCTCGTGCATGCGTGCAGGGTAATCAGACAGACAAGTAACCCTTCGTGCATGCTGTGCAAGGGGTAACCAGAAAAGACTACTGAACCCTCTCGTGCATGCGTGCAAGGGTGTAACCAGACAGACTACTGATAAACCCTCTCGTGCATGCGTGCAAGGGGTAAGCAGGCAGGAATACTGTCACCGCGCGTGCATGAGTGCAAGGGGGTAATCAGACAGACTTACTGTAAACCCTCTCGTGCATGCGTGCAAGGTAATCAGAAGACTACTGTACCCTCTCGTGCATGCGTGCAAGGGGGGTAATCAGACAGACTACTGTAACCCTCTCGTGCATGCGTGCAAGGGGTAACCAGACAGACTACTGTAACCCTCTCGTGCATGCGTGCAAGGGGTAACCAGACAGACTACTGTAACCCTCTCGTGCATGCGTGCAAGGGGTAATCAGACAGACTACTGTAACCCTCTCGTGCATGCGTGCAAGGGGTAATCAGACAGACTACTGTAACCTCTCGTGCATGCGTGCAAGGGGTAACAGCAGACTACTGTAACCCTCTCGTGCATGCGTGCAAGGGGTAATCAGACAGACTACTGTAACCCTCTCGTGCATGCGTGCAAGGGGTAATCAGACAGACTACTGTAACCCTCTCGTGCATGCGTGCAAGGGGTAACCAGACAGACTACTGTAACCCTCTCGTGCATGCGTGCAAGGGGTAACCAGACAGACTACTGTAACCCTCTCGTGCATGCGTGCAAGGGGTAATCAGACAGACTACTGTAACCCTCTCGTGCATGCGTGCAAGGGGTAATCAGACAGACTACTGTAACCCTCTCGTGCATGCGTGCAAGGGGTAATCAGACAGACTACTGTAACCCTCTCGTGCATGCGTGCAAGGGGTAATCAGACAGACTACTGTAACCCTCTCGTGCATGCGTGCAAGGGGTAACCAGACAGACTACTGTAACCCTCTCGTGCATGCGTGCAAGGGGTAACCAGACAGACTACTGTAACCCTCTCGTGCATGCGTGCAAGGGGTAACCAGACAGACTACTGTAACCCTCTCGTGCATGCGTGCAAGGGGTAATCAGACAGACTACTGTAACCCTCTCGTGCATGCGTGCAAGGGGTAACCAGACAGACTACTGTAACCCTCTCGTGCATGCGTGCAAGGGGTAATCAGGCAGACTACTGTAACCCTCTCGTGCATGCGTGCAAGGGGTAATCAGACAGACTACTGTAACCCTCTCGTGCATGCGTGCAAGGGGTAATCAGGCAGACTACTGTAACCCTCTCGTGCATGCGTGCAAGGGGTAATCAGGCAGACTACTGTAACCCTCTCGTGCATGCGTGCAAGGGGTAATCAGACAGACTACTGTAACCCTCTCATGCATGCGTGCAAGGGGTAATCAGGCAGACTACTGTAACCCTCTCGTGCATGCGTGCAAGGGGTAATCAGTGAGGAAAGGATGGTGAAAGTTTGAAAAAGGAAGACAACAGTTTCGCAGAGCTGAAGTCCACTTTCATGGATAGAAGATTGAGGAGCTGAAGATTGACAAAGGAGGAAAGGTGAACCGTGACTAAAGAAGAAAGGAGTGGAAAGGAGGAGGATAAAAGAAGTTGAGGTGACTTAGAGAGGAAACCGGTGTAACTAAACCAAGATGTAGAGAATAATAACAATGGATAAGAATACCTTATACTACTGCATTCCTAATTTACAACAGTTGTACATCAAGCACTGTGTGGCTACAGTGTGGCTGGGTACTGCTGTCTACCCGTTTCATTGCACGAGTTGCATATCGACTTGCTCAAGCTTTCTATATCAACTTCATGAGCTACACATTAGCATATTAGTATTGATACTACTCCAAATATATTATTCTTTTGTAATAGCTAGCTAGTGTGTAGTAATGTGGAGGGTTCACACCCTTGGTGCTTCATCATTATTATTATTATTATTGATGTCAATCAGTCGACTTAAAATAAGAATTGAGTAATTCATGAGCTAATGAGGCACAATAGTACAGCTTTATGTCTGATGGTCTTTTACCCATTCACACCCTCCCTGTGTCCCCATTCACACCCTCCCTGTGTCCCCATTCACACCCTCCCTGTGTCCCCATTCACACCCTCCCTGTGTCATCCAACAGGTGGCAATGAAATTAACAGAGGATAGACTAGCAATGGAGACTAAGCTATGACATGACAGCTTGAGAAAGACAGACTAGGACGTTAAGAAAGAGAAACAAAACATTGTATATTGAAGTGCTAAATACCAAGGTTCCGTCATTCCTAAATCCATTGTTAATTTCAGAGCCTGGTGTGTATGAGAGGCACAAGACTAAGTTAGTATGGATGAAGGAATTATAACAGAACCAGAGAAGTGGGAGAAGTCATGATGAAGGGAGCGACTGGACAGACACTAATTGCTATCTTACTCCATTCGAATATTCTCATTAGTTCCTCTGAGTGGCAGGTTCTAGGAGGTCTGCATTGAGTCATTAATTTGACTTGTTAGCATTGTTGCTATTTCACAGCTACTGTGCCCTGAATTATGCCAGTGTGTGCTACATGTGCTGTAGTATACACCAGGATAGTCTGGCCTTGGATATGCCAGTGTGTGCTACATGTGCTGTAGTATATACCAGGATAGTCTGGCCTTGGATATGCCAGTGTGTGCTACATGTGCTGTAGTATACACTAGGATAGTCTGGCCTTGGATATGCCAGTGTGTGCTACATGTGCTGTAGTATACACCAGGATAGTCTTGCCTTGGATATGCCAGTGTGTGCTACATGTGCTGTAGTATACACCAGGATAGTCTGGCCTTGGATATGCCAGTGTGTGCTACATGTGCTGTAGTATATCAGGTTGATAATGTTGTTGTCATGCAGTTTGATTGTTACAGCATAACCCCAACATAGTCCAGCACTGGAGTCAGCAGAAATATATATTTATTTTATAGTGTGTCAATATAAACAAGCTTAATCAGCAAGACTATCAAGTGCATTTAAAGTTGATACTTAGACTAGATAATGCTAGTAAAGTGAGTCTGCTTAGTTATGCCCTGTGGTTATGTTGACCTATTATGCAAAAAATTAGCTTGCGTATTGTGGGCTAGCAGGTATTATTATTATTTTATTGTTGTTGTTGTTGTTGTTGTTGTTATTTCATCATTATTTATTGTGTGGCAATGTTTGATTGAGGATCATTCAAAACATCCAACTAATAGTAGTAGTAGTAGTAGTAGTAGTAGCAGTAGTAGTAGTAGTAAGAATAGCACTAGTGATATGCTTGAGCACAAACGGTGAGCGAGCCTGTGCACAAACAAAACTCCACAAAATAATTTATGAGTCCATTTCTAAAGGTCTGTAGCCGCTGTGACCATTATATACTTTATCTAACAAATACAGAACTACAACTTGCTTACCTCAATTTCCCGAGTCCTGGTGTTTTCTGTAGTCTCTGATATAGCATTCTGACTATCTGAATTACCAGTCGTTCTCGACAACAAGCACTCACAGCTACTATCAACGGCTGAGTTTTTGAATGACATCTGGTAAAGGGACTCAATACCAGTGTCTTACTGGTGGACTCGGTATACATTGCATGGCTCTAGTTTGCCTGGAAAGATTCTGAGCATGTGTGTGTGTGTATGTGTGTATGTGTTTGTTTGTGTGTGTGTGCGTGTGTTTCACTTCCTAGTGCTATTCAATGTATGCTATGCATTAGTCATGTCTGTCACATATGTTAATCTGTTTGACCACACCCCCTGTAGCTATGAGAACCCAGAGGTAGCACTGAACTGTGGGATGATGTTAAGGGAATGCATTCGCCATGAGTCACTGTGCAAAGTCATTCTTTTCTCTCAACAATTCTACAATTTCTTCGGCTTTGTGGAGGTGTCAACTTTTGATGTGGCATCTGATGCATTCTCCACGTTTAAGGTAACTGGGGTGCGATTGGGAGGGACAACAGGGAGTAGATAGGGGCATAATGATAGGGGCACAATGGAAGAAATGGGAAGTTAGTTTATGCTAAGTATCTTTGGTTGGTGGATGCAATTGGCAATTGTAATGATCAGTGCAATGGGTATTGGTCATCATTTTAAAAACCACTATTGTGCAGGCATTTTCAATGTTGTGTTATGTTTGCTACAGGATTTGCTGACGAAGCATAAGATTATGTGTGCACAGTTTCTAGAGAATAACTATGACAAGGTAAGAGAGAAATAAAATACTTCCTGGTTTAGCTGCATAGCAACTAATTGTGTGTTTGTGTGTGCAGGTATTTGATCATTACCAGAAGTTGCTGATGTCAGAGAATTATGTCACTAGAAGACAATCACTGAAGGTAGAGCAACAACTCTGCATACATTCATAGCTAAATACACACAACTGTATGTTAGTGTTGTGCGTGTGTATGGAGCTGTAGAGTCAGGAGGTGGTGGTGTGAGTGAAGTGTGGGGTTTGATAAAGGCCAGATTATAGATTCATGTAGTGTTTTCATCTGGACTTGTGTGACCTGACTGATAGTGAGGTGTTCCTGCCATTGCCAGTGAGATATCACATGGCATCACAGAGCAGCTGAGCTGTTGGGTTCCTGCCATTGCCAGTGAGATATCATCACATGGCATCACAGAGCTGAGCTGTTGGGTTCCTGCCATTGCCAGTGAGATATCATCACATGGCATCACAGAGCAGCTGAGCTGTTGGGTTCCTGCCATTGCCAGTGAGATATCATCACATGGCATCACATAGCAGCTGAGCTGTTGGGTTCCTGCCATTGCCAGTGAGATATCATCACATGGCATCACAGAGCTGAGCTGTTGGGTTCCTGCCATTGCCAGTGAGATATCATCACATGGCATCACAGAGCTGAGCTGTTGGGTTCCTGCCATTGCCAGTGAGATATCATCACATGGCATCGCAGAGCAGCTGAGCTGTTGGGTTCCTGCCATTGCCAGTGAGATATCATCACATGGCATCACAGAGCTGAGCTGTTGGTGGAACACTGTAGGAGGTGATTTTTGGTTTCTTTTTTTCCTTCTTGAAGCAGGTACTAAATCAACTGGTGATAGAGTGGGTCAGTGTAGAACTTATTACCTTTGTGAAAACTTTATATGTATTTTGTGTGCATATGTGTGTTTGTGTGTAGCTACTAGGGGAACTGTTGCTAGACCGACACAACTTCACAACCATGAGTCGCTACATCAGCAATCCTGAGAACCTCAAGTTGATCATGACGATGCTGAGAGATCGGTCCAGGAATATACAATTTGAGGCTTTCCACGTATTTAAGGTAACGACAGGAAATTCTGAATTATAAATATTGGTGAAAGTGTTGTTAGCATGAGGATGTTGTGGTTATGCACATTGAGGAGTTAACATAACAACAGACTAGTCCTGTGGGCCAGACTGTTTGTTAACCCACTGTGAAGTGAAGGAATGGGTTATGCAATTTCAATGTACTGGAAATAGTAATTTATTTACTTCTGGTTTGAACTGGCTGTTAGCTAGAACTACCTTTTAAGGTCGGTAAGTATAAATCCTTTCCTTTCACAGATCCAGTGTTGGTGTTTGGGTTTATATTTTAAGGTGTCACTTTAATTTGGTGGTTATTAGACTGGGAAGAGTTGAATTATTGGGTGAGCATATTATATTCTTGGTCTATTGGTGCTTGATAACCTTCCCGATGACTAATAGTTATGAGCAAATATACCTCTTATCCTTGTCTACCATGATTCAGGGGAAATGCTACCAGACATTGTATGCACAAATTAGTTAGTCTTTGAGATTTCTGTTAGTCAAGTTGGTAAAGTGTGTTCATTTCTTCATATGCAGGTATTTGTTGCCAACCCCAGCAAGACAAAGCCCATCCAAGACATCCTACTCAAGAACAAGGAAAAGCTGGTAGACTTCCTTACACGATTCCATAATGATAGAACAGGTGAGTATGGTCTGTAGTCATGGTAACTATGAATAGCGCCTAACCAACACACCTCTCTATAATAGTTTTCCTTTGCATCAAGTGATGACACCCTCCTTGTGACTGGTGTTACAAGAACACTCTATTTCACATGGTGTTACAATAACACCTTATTCACTTTAACATGGAGACACTTGCTGTTCCAGCTACACACGTGACATGACTGTCAACACTGGACTTCATCCCTCCCTGGTGTAATCCTATGCACTCTCTCTGATCACTGACACCTTTTACTCTGACCTAGTGTAGCATTTGTGATTTAGAGGAGCAACTAATCACGCACACACACACACACACACACACTGTGGTATGGGGTTGTGCTGATATTGCAGGAAGTACAGGGTTGAGTGGCCTGACTGATCTAATTGTGGCATTACGGCCAATTAACAACTATTTGGTGGAGTTGTTATCTTGTAATGCAGACAACCATAGGAATGAATAGAGATCCTTATTCTAGATAGAGCACACTGTTCATAATCATATATTGTATGTTTGTGTAGAGGACCAGCAGTTTAATGATGAGAAGTCTTATTTGATAAAGCAGATAAAGGAGATGACAGCAAGTGCTGCAGCTGATGGAGCAACTGCATAGCCTTTCAGATCACATTTCACTGAATACTGGACATGTTTTATTGTTATTTAATTACTGTAACTAGTTAATTGTCTAATTCTACATTTTTATTTCCCTAATGTATACATTTTGGAATGGTCCACATCATACATTTTGGCCTTGGTCGACTTTTTTTTTTTTTTTTAACGGTTATGGTTTGGAATGTATATTTATGTCTCCTGCACCATAAGCTGTACATTTCAATTCATTCTGCTTTAGGATGGCAGTTCTCTTTGTGGTGGGAGAAACTGTTATCAGAATGGACCAGTATGTTTGAAATACATCGATTAAGCTGTGGTTTGTGAGAAGCTTCTGTTTACCAAAGCCCTAGCCTAGTATGTACATAGAATGACAGGAGATCTGTTGACAACTGGGTAACAAAACTTTGAATTGTACACAATCCATTGTGTTCCTCTCAAAGACCACACACATACACAGCAACCATAACACACCATGCACAGCAGTGGGTATGGCTCAAGAGATGGGAGAGTGGCAATAGAGCTGTCGTTTGTCATGTTGGTGCAGTCTTGTCAGTCTGGTAGTGTCTGTATTCTGCCTTCAGTTGCCACATGTTCTTGTGAGGAGCTCTAGTATTATACAGACAAACTTCACGAAGTATCTCCTTCAAATACGTCTACAAATAAAACAGAAATCATTAACATGATACAGTATTACTACAAAACATCTGGAATAGCACAGGATGCATGTTTAACATAATGCTGCAGGGTAAATATGCATTAATACAAGTCAAACAATACCACGGCCAGATAGGACATCGGACGAGCATGTAATGCTAGCAGAGTGCATTGCTACATGGGAAAAATGTACTAGAGCAAGTCACAGGAAAGAAGTGTGTACTCTACATGTTACATGATAACATGTTGGTACATGTGAATGGGACATGTCATATACAGTACATGTCACATTAACATGTGTTGGTACATGTGACTAACACATACAGGTACATGTTACATGGGAACAACATGTGCTGAAGGATGAGATATAAATGAACCAGTACACATGGCATGGGACTTACAGGTGGCTGTTTGGTCTTGTGCACCAAGTCTTTGAAGGTATAGAATTCATGCGTCTTGAACGAGCTGAATATGAGATTGAGAACAGTTTCTCTGCTATCTCTGGCTCTCTTGTCTGGAGGTTTAGGTTTGGTGACGTTCTTGGCAGGCTTGATAGTTGGAGTATTCTCTAATCTCATGACTTTGCTAAACTTGTTCTTTCCTGCTTCACGAAACTGGTATCTACACACACACATGCACAAACAGGTTAGTATTGGCAAAGAGGATGATTACATTTCCCCTCATATCAATAGTAAATACTGGCTGGATTCCGATGATACAAGTTTGTTTGTGCCCACAAGTTTGTGCAAAACACAAGTAATTACACAGAACTGTCTACAAAGAACCTCAAAACTAACATAAAACTGAAACCAATAGTAATTACAGTCTTGCAATGTATACACCCTAAGCTGGTTTACACTGACAAATCTTATGACGGAAACTGATACACTTACTGCAACCAAAAGTGCCCACTCACTGCTTGAGTTTCCTGTAGGCATCACTGTCCACTGGCTGTAGCTCAGTTCTCTGTATCACTTTGCCCTCTCCAGCTACCTCTCTCTTCTCTACCCCTTCTACACTCTCTGAAAATACACATAGAGACTGCCTACTGGTATCTTGAGTATGCACTTTGTATTCTCGGGGAATATCCAGCCCTCCAAATGTAGTAGAACCAGACTTAGCAAATTCTTCGGACAATACGAAGCACATATCTCGTTCTTTCTTGGACATAGTAATTTTCATTTTCCCGAGTTCTGCATCCGGGGCGGCGTTCTTCCAGATAGCTGCCATGTAATTGGGAATCTTTACTAGCCATATGGCCCTTTTGGCGTTCACGACAGCTAACTCCGACAACGTACCGGAGCTTTTACTCCTCTTACTTTTCGAGCTAGACATTTCTAAATAATGCTCATTTTAATACTTTCTAAATAAAGCACCTTACAGTTATTGCGCTTGCGTCTATAATCAAACAATTCGAACAGGAAAATATTGCAAAAGAAACTAGTTTTCAGTCATAACATTATCTTGATATAACAACAGAGCCAACTCTAGATGACAGTAATTTGGTGGCAGGTTTTCCAGATGGTTTAGCTGGAACAAAGTTAAAAAGTTGAACACTACTGGCATACTGGTCCCTGGTCCATCTGTCTGGGGTGGATCGTGCTGTCGTTAAATAACCCTACACACATACACAAATAACATTTTCTAATAATGTATTATATTCAAAGAATGTGATTTGCCAACATCACAACAACACCTACACATTCAGCTCCGGACAAGAACTCGTGAACCAAGTCCTGCCGCATATACACTCGGGGGACCATTACTGCTACATGGATGGACTACTCGTCCCATATACTTAAAAGTCCCAAACTATGTCACAGCTGATGTTAGGTATATGTCGTGCATTCCCACACCCTTCACACATCATACTCACACACCCATACATATATTCACACAAACACTCACACACACACATACTCACACACACATATTCACATAACCACACACACACATACATATATTCACCCAACACATATTCACACAGAGGAGAATATATAGATCATTAGAACAAGTGCTTCTGTGGGAGATGCTTTCACACCTCCCAACTGCTAGTGAATTATCTCAAGGACAATATTGACTGACAACAATAACTACTATCAACTACATCTCTTCCAGTTTGTCACAAACTTCTCTCATGTGACTATAACTCTACCAACCCTAGCAACAACTTTCCATGTGACTACAACTCTAGCACCCCTAGCAACACCCCACCATGTGACTAGCACCACTAGCAACACCCCACCATGAGGTGTAATTGTTTGTACCACACATACTTACTTGGTGATCTTTCTTCAGTCTTCTTCTAATGGCATAATCATCAGCAGCTGTTAAAGCTCGTCGACATGGCAACAAACACTCTCCAGTTAGCGTGTCCCAAGTCAAACTTCCTCTTCCTTCTCTCATCTCTGCAGTTGCCTTACTAGTCCCCTCTGTCACATTAGAACTCGGTGTTACCAGCTCCGAGTCAACCTTTCCTTCAGTGGCAGTCTTGCCCTCACTATCTTCAGTTTCTTCACAAGTTGGAAGTTCTTCCTCACAGCTTTCTGTTGCCTTCTTTTTTAGTTGACCAGCATCATTCCCCGCCACACCCACATCTCTGAGGATGGCTTCCTGCACAAGCTGACTGAATCGGGGTCCTGCTAGAGAAGTTGACACTTTCAAATCTTTGAGCAACACTCCAGGTTGGAACTTGTCCAGGACACTAGAGAAGATGTGTTGGAGTTTGGAATTTGCTTTATTGGAGAATGCATCCACAGCAGTCCAGTCTAGTGATCTAGCCTTGGGGGGAGGTGGAGCCCCCTCAGTTCTGTGTTCACCAGTCCCATCTACGCCTGATCTTCTGACATCTTCTTTATCTGTCCTGTGATGAGACCGTCCTATCTTCCCACTACCCCCAGACTCTGGGGGCTCTGGAGTCTGTGACAATCTCGTTCTTTTTCTGAAAGAATCTCCACCCACTGAGCTGGGCTCCAGCCTCCTACTCCTGCTAGAGCTGTTGCTGTTGCTATGGTAATAATCTCCTTCCTTGCTGGTAGTCAGCCCCCCATAGTGATATCGCTCTCCTCCGTCTGATAGTCCAGCAGAAGCATTATGTCGGCCATCAGAGTCTCGACCAAGTTCCTTTCGTCTGGACTTCTTCAAATCCATAGCATAAGTCAAGTCGTCCTGAATGTCTCTCTTACGTTTCTGCCCAGTCACCAACTCCATCTTGTACTCATCTTCTTTACGACGTTTAAGATCCACCTGACTCTGACTATTGGCTCCACCCATTTCACGCCTACTGTGAAGCTTATCTGGAGATTTGATAGTTGCAACCTCTAGATTCGCTGGGCGGTCCAACCGACTCCCCCCAACTCCTCCCACTTTATCTTTCCTATCCCTGGCACTCCGTCTTCCTACACCATGTCCTTCTTCCTCTAGAGGGCCGTGCTTATTTCTGTGTCACATATACACATGTAATGTGGATCTATAACAACAATGATGTTGGTATATACATAGAACCAGACAGCTGTGCATGTGGCAGATCATACACTAACACAAACACAGTCGCTACGGCCAGAATGTGTGTGTGTGTGTGTGTTCAATGTGTGCTCATCTACACTACACACCTGCTTATACCCACCCAGTCCACACCTCCGCCCAGTCCACATGCCCACCCAGTCCACACGCCCACCTAGTCCACTAGCTAAAGTTCCATCTAATTGTTATAATGAAGTGTGAACATGATGATTACTGAGAACAGTACCAGAGCAGTAGCACACACACACAGAGTCTTCAGCGATACCATGGGTTGTCAAATTAACACCTGAGATCACCAGGTACACCCTTAAAAATATTTTGTATAAGTTACTATGTACCAGCCATATTACATGCACACACAAATTAATTCCTGTGTGGTAAAGTGCAAAGTGACAAGTGCAAAGTGACAAACTAGAATGTTGTTCACTTCTCTGACCTATCCTCCAGGTTGCCTCCTCGATGAACTTTCTTTCTTTTAGCTTCTTCCAACCCTTCCTCGTAGTCACTCTCACCAGACGGTGGGTTACCACGACTTGACTTAGTGCCACTTCCTGATGTATTGCTGCTTCCTTGCTTCACTAATGCACACACACACATGCACAGACTTGGTTACATGTCCATTAGCTTAATAAAATATCAAGGCAAGAGGTACATGACTTGGATGGGCAACAGTGGGGAGGTTCATATATATGGTTTATGTACTCAAGCACTAATCATGGTAACAGATTAATTTCCAGAAAAAGAAAATCAACGTCCCATACCTAAAAGCTAAAACAGCATATCAATTAGCTTTGCTAACTCACTCGTCATACTTTGATAAAGGAGGACACTCAATCTTATAGACTATTTAATCCAGTCATACCTTCTGAAATATCTCGCGATCCTTTCACAGATGTTCGTTTGTCCTCTACGCCATCTATCTCTACAGAGGTATCCCCAGAACTTCTGTGTCTGTCACACATGCATGCACACACACACACACACACACACACACACACAATGAACTAGCTATGAAAAACTGTATTAATTTCTTGGAGGAAAAAAATTGTATCTTTCTGATAAAACACAGTATTTTTTAAATACAAATTAGTCTGGCCATTTCCCCCCATGATGTGGCTGTCATATTGTACAGGTAACACTGGACATATTTTACATAGCAAACAAACTACTGTCACTATTTCTATTTTTTTTAAATTCTTTGAAAAATATTTTATGAAAAAATAAGGGCCAAGACATAGTTTTGCAGTCAGCATCAAATTTCATATTCCAACAGCAGAACTTTGCCCAGCTAAAACTCCACTTCTTACAGAGAAGTTGTCTTTCCTCCTCACTGAGAGAACCAAACATGAAAAAAACCCCGCTTCTTTTCACTGCTACTCCAAGGAAACAAAGCTGGACTGCCACCACTAGCAACAACTAGAGTAGGTTGCAACTGGGCGAGAATGCTAGTACACCTCTCGTCTGTTTTTTTTTAAGTGTGATGATCACATGACTCCTCAGCGTTATTACAAACTGCATTTCTGAGCACAGTTGTCAAGGTATGAAAAAGGTGGTATCGACTCTGGTGAGCCATGACATAACCAGGTCTGAGCAAGAACACCATAGCTTGTGTAAGAGTGACCAGTCACTGGGACAGACTTATGGCTTGATGAGGTGGTTATGGTGAAATAGGTGGAAAATGGCCAGTCCGATTGATATTTTGACCAATGTATCAAGCCCCATAAACAAAAACAAAAAAAATCCTTCACAACAATGTAATGCAACTCAATGTCAGCACATGCTTCATACCAGAAAGCTTGACAGCTGCTTGAAAGACCCTAGCGTACATAAGTACTATATTCTACTGAAATTAACTCCATGCTAGTGTTGTCTTGTCTGACACTCGAGTTACAACAAATGTGATAATTTGTGGGATAAACAATTAGTGATAGCTGACAAATTGGAAGTGAGAATTGTGTGTTTACACTTGAAGAGAACACAAATCTAATGGCAAACCTAAACCCTATGTTTGTGGGCGTGGTTCTAGTAACTAATTAAGAAACCTGGGTTTCCTCTCTCTGACTCCATCGTCCTTGTGTTGAGTCGACCCAGAAGAGCTATATCTACCTTTGTCGGGGCCAGAACTAGAATTTCCGTAGTTGCCTCCCGCTGGGTGCTTGTCAGAGCCGTAGGAGCGGTGATGGCTAACACCCTGATGAAAAAGAAATATTGTAAGAGTGAGCCCTTACCCCTGAAACATTGTTAACCTCGTCAGCTCCTGGACCAAGTCTATCGAAAACGCTTATTCTTTTACCACCACCGGCACTCATGCCTGATGCTAAGCAACAGAGAAATATTCCAAATAGTGCTCTTTCTACAGTAGGCGTGGCAGTCACCATTTGCCCCCGTATTGCCTCACCCCCCCCGCCGATCGAGAGCTGGCAGTAAATTGGAGGACCACGTTTTTTCCTAAAGTGGGGTGGGTAGCAATGAATGGGCGGGGGCACGGGGGAGTTTGTACTGTAGTCGTACCCCTGTATCAGCCATTCTTTCCAAATATGGATATCACGTGCTAGCGTCACTTCCTTTCAGTCGGCTGCTCGTGTGTCGTTATTCCTTCGCAGCCGGGTTGTCATCCCAGTCTGACTTTGCTCTGAGTTTGCTGTGATTTGGTACTTGCAGTTCTTCGGTCTAATAGTCCTGTCAAAATGTCGTGGGATAGCTATCTTGACAACTTGGTCGCCCAGACTAAAGATGCTAGTGGCAACACTCACTGCGACAAAGCCTGCATTATTGGGATAGACGGTGGAGCGCCCTGGACAACAGCAGCCCACGCTAACGCTCTAGTCGTAAGTATATGTGTTCCTTGTAGGTAGTACTGGTTGCTTATAGGCAGTGTGTGTGCTAGTTGTGAATTTGCAGTTATTACCTTTCGTGTGTCTGTTAACCTTAGTTGCAAGGACAGGAAGGAGCAAGCGTTGCCAGATGTTTTAAAAGTAAAGACTTTTCAGGTTTCATGACCAGTGGAGTTCGTGTTGGTGGTGAAAAATACCAGTTCCTTCGTGAGGAAGATAAAAAGACTGTGTATGCCAAGAAGAAGGGGTCCGGAGCTATCACTCTTCAAGCAAGTAAGACAGCCATTGTGATAGGCCATTGTCCAGAAGGCTCGCAGCAGGGCAACCTAAATAAAGGAGTTGCAGTCATAGCCGAATATTTGGAAACACTGAACATGTAACCACACCCCTTTCCCTTCAGCAACTCTAAACTTGTTAGTATTGGAGTTCTCTATTTTAATAGATTTTAGCAGTTGCAATGTAATTATGATCAATGCTTATAGATTCAATTTTTTCCTTTTATTATGTGTTAGTAATTGTTACATTGATGGTGTGTGAAATTTTTGATTAAAAACAACACATGAACAAACATTGTTTTAGAATGCAAGTCCACGAGCTCTTCTCCCAATGCCCATTCTGTCAAAAATGCTGTTCACTTTAGAGACAAACTGCAAGGATAATAAATGAGGAAGTTACAATGTTCGTTAAGTAGAGTTTGAGGCTTACTTCACTGGCTGTTGCAGTTCCCTTGGTGATGGCTGCCAGATATGAGATGAGCAGGACTTCATTGGTTTGCTGAGGAACAACAGGAGGGATCTGACACTCTGTTTAGGAACATACACACACATACTTACACTCTGATAGTGACTGTCAAATAGTTTCTTATCCAGCACTGGCAGTTGGTGGCAGAGACAAGCCACGCTGCGCAACACATGTGGGCTTGCCTCCAGATCACCTGCACACACATGCATAAACCACAAGTCATGCTGAGCTGTTCTTACAGACCTGGAGAAAGGGCTTCACCTGCTTGCACAGCTTTGAGGTAGTCTAATACCAGCTGGATTCTGGTGTGTAGCATTTTCACAGCTCCATACTGAGCAGTCAGCTGTTCAGAGACTGAACACACAACCAAAGAGAAGCAGACATGATGATGTCACCACTAGGGCAACCCCCTGCCATTCCACCATACTGACACACCCACCCCTCCCTTCCTCCTTCCCAAAATTTGTACTGACCAGCGGAAGTCTGAGCAGAGCCCGACACTGAGGAGCGTGCGATGTGATCTACACCAACTCTCTCAGCCTCTTCTGTTGCAAGGGTGTAGTGAACATGAGTGTACAGAATCTTGGGCTGAGCTTGAACCAGTTCCAACAAAGACTCGTATATCAGGATGGGGAGACGCTGTAAATAGAGCACACCATACTTAAATGACTGAGTTCAAGGTTACGAATAGTTACATCCTGCCCACATGTCTGACCCTTCCATGCTTGCTACCAAGACTACCTGTGCTGACACATGATTTAGGTTCTGTTTGAGGGTCTACAGAGATGCATCTTTCATACAAACCAGCAGCGTACTGGAAATGTTTACAGAGTTGCGGGAAAACCACAACACACCAGCTCTTGGCCCACGAGGAGAGGAGCTCTGCAATGTAAAGTAAGACTTTCAGGAGGAACCTGCACCAAAGAGGGATTGTCAGGTTTCAGTTTCTGGCCTGTGGTTTGCAAGTTGAGGTGACACCCATTGTATCGGGTGTGTTCTGAGTGTTGTTTGCTGAAGCACTTTGGCTATGTCAGATCAGCAGGATTCACTGCCACAAACCACTTGTGCAAGGCAAAGGAGAGACAAGCAACAAGTGTTGACACTGCAGCTAGTGGTTACAGCAGCTGCTACACTCGCAAGTCACATGATCACACCGTACAGAGCCAAGCATGGTTAACTTGCACCTTCAGACTCCACCTACCTGACTGGCCCTAGCAGTGGGACTCAACTTGAGCAGGAGACTGTTCTCACTCTCTGTACACAACTACACAAACAAATAACAACAAGACACAAAGAACATGATGACAAACAAAAGACAAATACAAACAAACAAACAAACAACATTAAGACAAACAATATCCTAATGCACACTTCTTGAGTAATCCACCCTCCCCCCCTTCCCTTGGATCATCACATGTAGATGAACATTAAGCTGCACTATGTATCCCAACTCCTGACAGTTGGCAGGAGAATAAAACACAATGAATATGTGTCTAGACAGACAGTGAGTGAGTGAGTGTGTCTGTAGCAGTGAGACCAGAACATGAGGTGGTCTATCACACACACACACACACACACACACACACACACACACACACACACACACACACACACACACACACAATGCCATCTGAAGGAGTAACAATCCTTATATGAGTGAGTGAACACTAATACACACTACTCTATCTCCTACCACACACACACATACATACTCACTGTGACTATCCTAGCCACAAATAAGGTCGGCTGCCTTAAGGACCCACGGGTCAATGCTCACATAATTAGCAAAGAATGGGTGCATGCATACAAACACACATATGAACCCAAGTATGTGGAATATGTGCAGTATTTTAAGTTTGAACTTGTCCTTTAATTAGCACCAGCTGTACAATGAGCTGGCACAATGTACACACACACACACACACACACACACACACACACACACTACACACAAGCTCACACACAAACATACGAGACTACTCACATGCTGGTGAAAGAAAGCATCGTGTTCAGTTGGGATGTCTCCTAGATTATACCAGCCTAAAAACTCCATGGTAGGAAATACCTGCTTCACTGGGTAAGTAGGCACATACAAACACATATACACACATCATCAACAAAATGTGTGTGTGTCTCACCTTGCTTCTCCTTGGAGCTAAAGAACTCCATATCATGTATGGTTCCACCACCTTCCACCGACTTCACTAGCAGTTCGAATGAGTTACATATCTGCACATTTCTTCCTTCTTGAATGCCTAGGAGAGCTCCGTACACTGTCAACAATATAATCACCATGACAACCACACAACAGCTGAAACTACAAGACAGATAGAATGTTCACACCTGACACTAACTACTACAATAACATTGACACGATCTCTTGACCTCAAACTCACAAACTAACATCCTCTCTCACACACACACAATCTGTTGTCCTCAAGTCATCACTGACTGTATCACTGACTGTATCACTGACTGTATCACTGACTGTATCACTGACTGTATCACTGATGTCCCATTCACTCACTTTAGCTTCTCTTCAGTACAACATTGGAACTACTAAACTCTGACACTTCATGTATAATAACATTGTATAAAAAAAAATTGGTTCATGATTCTAATTGTTGCACTGAGACAGAGGGAGGGACTCCAAACATGGGATATTCCTATGATCAAATAACTAATTAATTTAGAATATAACAACACCATCCTAATAGCTTACTAACTTGTATAAATACTTTCACAGTGATCAGGTACACATACTTCTAATGAACTTAGAGAAAATAGTAAATAACTGCAAGAAATAGACATGTGTGTGTGTATGTGTGTGCTAGACTGTGATGGACTTTGACCTCATGTCTGGTTGAACGTAAAGAGTCTAGATACTACTAGATATACTACACTATCAAATCTCACATTCTGTGAGTCCATTCCCATGGAGACCACACCGGCCATGGAGACCACGCCATCTTGAGCCTATCTCCATGGAGACTACATAGTCTGATGTATGTCCCTCCTCCATCTCCACGGAGACCACATAGTTGTGAACCCATCTCCATGGAGACCGCTCTGTGAGTCTCTCCATAGAGACCAAAGATGGCAACAGCTTTGGCTATGACCCACTTGCGGATACCTTCAAGCTCCAATTAAAGCATACCCGGCATTACAAAAGTGAGTGCAGACCTATCAGTCCGTGAACCGAACTTCTATTACATGTAGTAGCAACACACAGAACCTCTACTACATGTAGTAGCAACACACAGAACCTCTACTACATGTAGTAGCAACACACAGAACCTCTACTACATGTAGTAGCAACACACAGACTTGTAACCACCCTAAATTATGTCATCTCTAGTTTCTGTTGAAGCTCATGAGTGTGTGAGTTGTTCAGCTTAGTGTATTATAGAGCCTTTTTCTCTGGCTTCCATTTCCATAACTTCACACTTAGGATCATTGACATTTACCCGACCCCATCGCACCTGTATAGTTTTGTATCATGATCCTCCCTCGTGGTGGCGGCGCTGCGCTGGTTTGATACATTATGGCTGGACAGGCCGTCACCAGTCAGTCATGCTATATGTTAACATAATGGCAACGTGGAATTAATTATTCTTATTAAAACAATTCGTTAACCTTTGGGCGTAGAATTAGGAGAGCAAGGGCAGCCCTCAACTACAACCCCTCCGAAGTCTTACCCATCAAAGCTGATTCTGGTGGCAGCCTACTATCATTCGGAACTCCAACAAGATGGATGCCACTTCTTTAAGATAGCCAGTGAATGTGAGCATGTGCAATAGCCAGTGAATGTGAGCATGTGCAATAGCCAGTGAATGTGAGCATGTGCAATGGAAACAGATGCTCTGACAGATACTAACATTGGTGGTTTTCACATAATCATAATAACACATCCTAGAGTTCTCCCACAACATCAAAATCAAGAACTAACCATTCACCTAAAGCTACTCAATCACAGCCATCTCTTCCTGTTAGTGGACGACCATTTGTTGTAAGGGTTACACCTTCCAAAGCAACAGGCATTTATGAAGATATCATTTCCAACAAGTGCTGAATACGGTGCACATTTAATGAAGAAGACCTAACAGTGTGGGCACATCACTCAAATAAAAAACTAGGACAGAATTTCTGTATCACACACTTCAATGGAGGTTACTATTCTAGTTAACCGGGGTTAACAACGGCACTGGGAGCGACCGGGCCATGCAGGTAGGAGCGGCCCAGATGCGGAAGGATAGTGGGAAAGGGACGACAAAGTATATATAAGTTGAGGCGCGAGGTCAAGGGACCACGTGCTAGCAGCTTCACAGACAAGCAGAGCCAGGCCAGCAGTATAGTGGCAGCAGGGACAACAAATCTTGTCTTGTTATTGGCGAGCGAGCAAGACTTTAAAGCGCATCACTAGCTAGAGTAAGATGGCGAATGAGGAAGCTTCAGGTTCAGGGACAGCACCCATAGTGGCGGCGATGAATTTGGATCCAAAGACGCTGGACGCCATTATTGCGGGGGTGTTCGGAAAGATTCAGGAGGCACAGAAAGGAAGCAGTGGGGGAGGTGAGACAGGGGCATAGGTTAGGAACAAGGGGGGAGGGGTCTCCTCAGCCAGCCCTTCTCCAGCCACGCGGCTGTGAACTTATGGGGAGCTAGTGAGGAAACCTTCCCCATAGGGTAGTCATGTAGTATAGGGGTAGGCAGGGGGTGGGAGAGCTGGTGTGGGGACCTTCCCCATAGGGTAGTCATGTAGTATAGGGGTAGGCAGGGGGTGGGAGAGCTGGTGTGGGCAGGGAACAAGCAAGAGTATAGGTAGAGGAATGCGCTGCCCACATAGGGGGTAGATGCTGGTGTACGAGAGGCAGGGGCACGTGTGTAAGTGTGTGCTCAACAGAGGGGTTTGTGGAGGTCACTAGGCATGAGGGCAGTCAGCGGGCAGCAGGAAAGAGCACAGTAGCATGGAGCAGGGGGGGGGGGGGGGGGGGGGGGGGGGGCGCAAAGAGAGAGGAGCTCGGCATGGGGGCAAGTGTGAGTAGCCAATCGCCAGTAGATGCACTGCTGTGCTGGCACAGGGGAGAGAGAAAGTAAGTAGGGGTAGAGGATGGGCATTTGCCCGGTGAGGGAAGGTGGGAAGGCTAGTGAGGGTAGTATAAGTGGGCGAGGTGCAAGGGCAGTGGAAGCATGACTGTCATTATTGTTGTTTGGTGGACAGGTGGCTTGGTGTGCTACCAAGCAGCAGTGAGCTGGCGAGCGGTGGGGTCCGAGAGCTGGATGCGGAGGAGGAAGAGATTGGCTCAGCAAGCAGGGAGCCAAGTAGTGGGATGGTGCTTAGACCAGGGCCCACGGGGGCCGAGGGTGGGGGCAAAGCAAGGTCACCTATGGTCAACCTAGGAGCAGGCCTTCCTCCCATCTCCAAAAGACTAGTGGAGACAATCCAAAGCAATGAATACATAGACTTTGCCGAGCTACCCCCGGCGAAAGGCAAGGGCCGGCCGAACTCCCAGCTTGGGGATAACCAGATTGTGGTGGTGCAGGCGGCTGACCTGATGCAGTCCAGACGGGTGATCCCGGACCTGGCAACATGGCTGCAATGCTACGCCCTGTATACGACTGTGCTCCTGGCCCACCAGCCGGTCAGGCTGGGGGATCTGATGGGTTATCAGGGCAGGCTGGCGGATCTGATGGGCTATCAGGGCAGGGGCTGGCAGATCTGATGGGCTATCAGGGCAGGCTGGCGGATCTGATGGGTTATCAGGGCAGGGGCTGGCGGATCTGATGGGTTATCAGGGCAGGCTGGTGGATCTGATGGGTTATCAGGGCAGGCTGGTGGATCTGATGGGCTATCAGGGCAGGGGCTGGCGGATCTGATGGGTTATCAGGGTAGGGGCTGGCGGATCTGATGGGTTATCAGGGTAGGGGCTGGGGGATCTGATGGGCTATCAGGGCAGGCTGGCGGATCTGATGGGTTATCAGGGCAGGGGCTGGCGGATCTGATGGGTTATCAGGGCAGGCTGGTGGATCTGATGGGTTATCAGGGCAGGCTGGTGGATCTGATGGGCTATCAGGGCAGGGGCTGGCGGATCTGATGGGTTATCAGGGTAGGGGCTGGAGGATCTGATGGGTTATCAGGGTAGGGGCTGGCGGATCTGATGGGTTATCAGGCGTTGATTGCAAAGGCCAGCAAGAAGTTTAAGTGGCCGTCGTGGGTGGTCTATGACCAGAACTTCCGCCAAGATGCAGCTGGCAACCCTGACTTGCCGTGGGCCAAAGTGGACTCCAGCCTGTATGCCCAGTGCTTTACGGGGCAGGAAGCATTGAGGGAGAGCTGGTGTAGTAAGTGTCAGGGCCTGGACCACCAGTCTGCCGAGTGCCCGCCCATGGGGTGCAGGGCCAGGGGCGGCAAACCTACCCCAGGCAAGGAGTGGCAGCTGGAGCGGGCAAGAGGTATGCATGAAGTATAATCGTTTCAATGGGGATTGCCGGCATGGCAAGGCATGCAGGTACTTGCACGTGTGCATCAGCTGCAGAGGCCCACACCCAATTGCGAAGTGCAAGGCGGGACCGAGCGGGCACCAACAGGACAAGTGAAGCCCTAGCAAGGCTGATGGCAGAGACTGACTTCGTAGAATAGCTGTGTGATAACTAACAATCGGTCACACCAGTGTTGTCATGCATTGTATTGGTCCAAAAAAAAAAAAATCAAGAGAGGGGGGGGGGGCGAGGGTGGGTAGACAGGGACAAGTGATGGGGTAGGCTGGCGGGTCAGAGGGGCAGCAAGGCGAGAGCCAATTGCTAGTGGCTAGCCGATCACAGCCAAGCTCATGAGGTTGCGGGTGTGTTTGTGTCAATTGCAGATGCCAATGATGTACATCACGTGGTACAAGGCAGGCAGGTGCAGGCGCTGGCGGAGTATCCTGGGAGGGATGGCCCGCTGTTGCACCCCATTGGACAGTGGCATTTGGGCGCGGGAACTGGAAGGCCATCCCGACCAAGTGTTGGTCAGGGAGATCCTTCGTGGCATAAATGAGGGCTTCAAGGTGGGCTATGACCACACTAGAGCCCCGCTGAGGACGCAGGGCACCAACATGCCATCGGCTACTGAGCACAGTAGCGTTATGGAGGAATACTTGGCCGGGGAAGTAGAGGCGGGGAGGGTGGCGCTGGCAGGCACCACCCCAGCAGGCAAAGGCGTTGGGCATTCACTGCAGCCCATTTGGTGTCATCCCCAAGAACAGCAGGCCGGGCAATTTCAGACTGATCCTGAACTTGTCGGCACCGGAAGGAGCCGGCGTGAACGACGGCATAAGCAAGGAGCTAGCCTCTCTGTCTTACGTCACGCCAGACGAGGTGGCAGGTTTAGCGGCAAGGTTGGGGCGTGGGGCACTGCTGGCGAAGATGCACATAAAGCAAGCCTACTGCCAGGTGTCCGTACACCCAGTCGACACGCCCCTCTTGGGTATGCTATGGAAGGACAAGGTGTTCGTCAATACGACGCTCCCATTCGGCCTGAGGTCGGCCCCATTGCTGTTCACTGCACTAGCAGATGCGGCCCAGTGGGTGATGAAGAGGCATGGTACATCACACATCTTCCACTATGTGGATGACTTTATTACCATGGGTGCAGATCTGGCAGAATGCACACATAACACTGCAGTCATGCACGAGATCTGCGCCAGGCTGGGCCTCCCGCCGGAGCCAGCGAAGGACGAGGGCCCGAGACCTGCGCCAGGCTGGGCCTCCCGCCGGAGCCAGCGAAGGACGAGGGCCCAGCAACGTGCATAACGTTCTTGGGCATCGACATTGACACTGTGGCGATGGAGCTCCGCCTACCGAAGGACAAGCTGACACGGCTGACCTCTGACTTGGCGGGCTGGAGAGGCAGGAAAGCTTGCAGGCAGCGGGACCTCTTGTCCCTGATCGGAATGCTGTTGCATGCGTGCAAGGTCATCAGAGCTGGCAGGACCTTCATGAGGAGACTGATTGAGCTCTCAATGACGGCAAAGAAACTAGAACACTTTGTGAGGCTGAGCAGGGAGGCGTGATTGGATATCGAGTGGGGTGGCAGTTCAGCACAGGCTGGAATGGAGTGAAGCTGCTGAGAGGCCTGGCAGATGTCCCGTCCACGACACTGGTGTCGGACGCATTGGGGCTCTCGGTGGTTCCAACTACCATGGGAAGGCCAGACAGAGCAGTGGCACATCACGGCTAAGGAGCTGGTGCCAATTGTCGTAGCAACGGTGCTGTGGGGCAGGGAATGGAGAGGTCGGACGGTGCTGGCCAGGTGTGACAACACAGCGGTGGTGTCAATCATAGTCAAGGGAAGCTCAAGGGACAGAGAGGCCATGCACTTGGCGAGGTGCCTGGCCTTCGTTCAAGCGGAATTTGAGGTGGCACTGGTAGCCTCTCACATTAGGGGGTAGAGAATGTCCTGGCGGACGTATTGTCGAGGAATGAGTTGGACAAATTTCGTAACTGGTGTCCACAGGCGGCAGCAGAACCAACAGTCATCCCGGAGGCACTGCTGGACCTCCTGCTGATCAAGCGACCGGACTGGACCTGCCCGAGCTGGACAGAGCTGTGGAGTGCTACGTGAGAGCAGCATAGCAGGCTCTACGGGGAGGGGGTATACGGCTCGGCGCAGGAAAGGTACAGGAGATTCTGCTGGGCGGCGAACTTGAGCCCGTGGCCGACATCAGAACTGCTCCTGTGCCGCTTCGTCACTCAGCTGGCCAGGGAGAACGTGACTGCGACATCAATTAGGTGTTACTTGGCAGCGATCAGGCATGGCCACATTGTGATGGGCTTGGGGGACCCAGGAATCTGCCAGATGCCAAAGCTGGAGCAAGTAACCAAAGGCATCAAGCTGGTTCAGGCCAGGGCCACGTCGTCGAGCCGGTCACCCAAGATGCCGATGACGCCATCCCTGCTCCGGAGGTTGAAACAGGTTTGGCAAGGTGAGGGCAACCAGGCTGACTGCGGGATGCTATGGGAGGCTTGCACTATGTGCTTCTTTGGGTTTTTCCGGTCGGGCGAAATCACCGTTCCTTCAGCAGGCTCGTTCTGCCCGAAAACACACCTAACCTTTGAGGACGTAACCGTGGACAGCCGGCAGGCTCCTACACTGCTGTGTGTAAGGCTGAAGGCATCCAAAACAGACCCCTTCAGGGTTGGGGTGGATGTCTTCATCGGCAAGACAGATGTGCCCGGTAGCGGCCGTCCTGGCGTTCATGGTAAGCAGAGGCAATGGGTCCGGTCCCTTCTTCAGGTTCCAGGACGGAAGCCCGCTGACCAGGCCAAGGCTGGTGGCGGAGGTGAAGCGAACACTTGAGAAGGCAGGAGTGGACAGCAGAGCTTACTCCGGGCACAGCTTCCGAAGTGGAGCAGCCATGACGGCAGCAAGGCAGGGCGTGGAGGATTCCACCATTAAGATGCTAGGCAGGTGGCGGAGCTTGGCGTACCAGCTGTATGTGAGGACTCCCAGGAAGCAGCTGGCCGCATTCTCTCGAAGGAACTGGCGGGAGGGAGCGCAGGACCCTCGCAGACGGTGAGCCGAAGGCAGATCGCGGCCAGCGGCCAAGGGGACAGTGCACGATAGCTGGAACCTATCATGTCTGGTCCAAGAACGCACCTGCTAACTAAGTATGATTGTCATATTTTCCCTAATTGTTGTTGCAAGATTTCATGATGGGGTGAAAGAAAAAAAAAAAGAAGAAAAAAAAAAGGGGGGGGGGGGGGGGGGGGTAGATAAGCGGAGTAGGTGTAGAGCGGGTAGATAAGCGGAGTAGGTGTAGAGTGGGTAGATAAGCGGAGTAGGTGTAGAGTGGGTAGATAAGCGGAGTAGGTGTAGAGTGGGTAGATAAGCGGAGTAGGTGTAGAGTGGGTAGATAAGCGGAGTAGGTGTAGAGCGGGTAGATAAGCGGAGTAGGTGTAGAGTGGGTAGATAAGCGGAGTAGGTGTAGAGTGGGTAGATAAGCGGAGTAGGTGTAGAGTGGGTAGATAAGCGGAGTAGGTGTAGAGTGGGTAGATAAGCGGAGTAGGTGTAGAGTGGGTAGGATCGAGGATGGTATTGAGAATAGGGAGGTGGGAGAGCACTATGGTTTGGGGGATGGAGGCTTTTATTTGGCACCAGCAGCAGGTGCAAATAAGAAGTAATTGGCCAGGCCGAGGGGCCAATGTAACCCCAAACCCCGCCTCTCAAACCACAGCGGCGAGCCCGACCTTCGGTACCACCCGGCACACACACAGCTCAGAGCAGCGGCGACTCGTGGATGCCCGGATCCAGGGGAAGCCACAGCAGGAGCTATACCAGTGCAACATGTTAACTGGGTTTAGAACTTAGAACACACACACAAACACACACACACATACACATACTGCAAACACACTTCTACCACAATAACCTTGTGGTCTCCATGGTGAGGTCTAACATTGCTATGGGTTGAGTGTATGTAGCTTTCCAGCTGTCACTGGCTCATGGTTGACCAACTCGGAAAACCAGACCATCCCACAAATTAAGTAAGACCAGTACATGGAAAGCCAGACTGGACACAGTTGGGTGGACCAGTACATGGAAAGCCAGACTGGACACAGTTGGGTGGACCAGTACATGGAAAGCCAGACTGGACACAGTTGGGTGGACCAGTACGTGGAAAGCCAGACTGGACACAGTTGGGTGGACCAGTACATGGAAAGCCAGACTGGACACAGTTGGGTGGACCAGTACATGGAAAGCCAGACTGGACACAGTTGGGTGGACCAGTACATGGAAAGCCAGACTGGACACAGTTGGGTGGACCAGTACATGGAAAGCCAGACTGGACACAGTTGGGTGGACCAGTACATGGAAAGCCAGACTGGACACAGTTGGGTGGACCAGTACATGGAAAGCCAGACTGGACACAGTTGGGTGGACCAGTACATGGAAAGCCAGACTGGACACAGTTGGGTGGACCAGTACATGGAAAGCCAGACTGGACACAGTTGGGTGGACCAGTACATGGAAAGCCAGACTGGACACAGTACCATTGGAAAGCCAGACTGGACACAGTACCAGTACATGGAAAGCCAGACTGGACACAGTTGGGTGGACCAGTACATGGAAAGCCAGACTGGACACAGTTGGGTGGACCAGTACATGGAAAGCCAGACTGGACACAGTTGGGTGGACCAGTACATGGAAAGCCAGACTGGACACAGTTGGGTGGACCAGTACATGGAAAGCCAGACTGGACACAGTTGGGTGGACCAGTACATGGAAAGCCAGACTGGACACAGTTGGGTGGACCAGTACATGGAAAGCCAGACTGGACACAGTTGGGTGGACCAGTACATGGAAAGCCAGACTGGATACATTGCATTCAACATACCTTACAATATAATATTGCCATGGAACTTCATCACAACCCAAGTGCATTAGTAGAAAAACGGTACACGTAGCCTGGACCTTACCATGTACTGGACCACCTAACCTAGTTAGTGACTGCATCAAGCACTAGTTAGTGGCTGCATCAAACACTAGTTAGTGGCTGCATCAAGCACTAGTTAGTGACTGCATCAAGCACTAGTTAGTGACTGTTATAACTTGTCAAATGTGTGCAATTGAACATGACAGGGTTAAACATTCACAGGTAAAAGGTCGTCATAATTATAAATGGCAAGTTACCTATACTAATCATTCACTACCAACCTAATTAATAGAAATATCTTACATATAAATGGTTGAGGATAGTCAAGGTATAGTATGCCATACTTCGAGCAACCCTTACCTTGTAGAGGGGAGTTGTCATCTTCCTGACGCTGCATTCTCACGCGAGTGAAGTGGTCAGAGATATTCAGCACTACCAGAGGATGTAGGGACACGTTGATGCTACTGGGGGTGCTAGTCACTACTGAGCTACTCGCACTCTGCTGCTCTTCCACCTCCATATTGAAAATAAATACAAAACTATAGCTGTGTATGCAGACGGCAATAAAGTAAACTTGTTTATAAACGACCTTTACCAAACCATTAAAAAGGTCGTCAGTTGGTTTTATTTGAAGTTGGTCTTTTTTTTTTTATTCTTAAATAAAAATATCATTGCAAAGTTTCAGTTTTGATCTGGTGAAGTAGTTGGAAGATAACTTGAGGACAAAGAGACTTCTTTACTGGTTGATATGGATGGAAGCTCACACTGGTATACACAAACACACACGCTAATAAATGAACAAGTTCAAACACACACACAGCACTACACATAATGGTAAACCAACCTTCCTGGATACCAATTCTTCATCACTGGAAGACAATGGCGACCGAGGCTGTAGCACACACAAACACACACCAATATGCATGATAAAGCTGCTAGTCCAAGCTAAGCCCTCTAGCCACATTTCTTACCCTACTCCTGCTCCTGCTCCTGTGCCTCGACTTCTTATATTTCTCCTTCTATAACAACAACAAACAGGAAAGAGTCAAGACAAGGGAAAAAGCAACAACAGTCATGCAGTCGTGCCTTGTGCTTCTTTTTCTTCTTCTTTTCCTTGTGTTCTCTACTCCGACTTCTGTGGTGTGAAGATTTGGCTGAAGTAACTCCTAGCAACTTCTCTCGTCTCTTCTTCAACTCTTTCCTATAATTCTTGCCACATTGGAAGTCTTAGTGCCACACCTTTTAATACACAAGGCCACACCTCCTCAGCACTAATCAGTGCACTTACGTCATTTAATTGATCCTCGTAGGCAGCCAGACTGCCACACTCTTTCTTCCTGTACTGGGAGGCTATGATATCGGCTGCCTCATCACTAAGCAGAGACATCAAGAGACTAATAACACTAGTTTACAGGAAACCAAACAATTGCTACTATACTAGAAGATGTTCGCATTACTAACAAATGAACTAGTGACGGCAAAACTAAGATATGACTACAGCACAAGATAATGCCAGACTAGTAACTATTAAACTAGTGATTGTTGATTAACTAAGATATGACTACAGCACAAGATAATGCCAGACTAGTAACTATTAAACTAGTGATTGTTGATTAACGGGGAAAGTACTTTAGTTTTGCTTCTGTTCAGGGTTGTAACGTGTGGATATGCTGCTACTTAGAAACTATGCTAAATAGACCAGTCAAGATTCAAATATACGTACTAATCATTTAATTTTTATCATCAAGTAGGAAGAGAGTAGGATGAGAGATGAGTATGACACAACAGCTAATAGAAGAATGAGGGATATAGAATAGAGATGCAAGGGGCACCATGAATGGCCTTACAGCCAGTTTAGTGTGTTGATATAGGAGTCATATTGTTACAGAGGTGTGTGTGTTTGTGTGGTGTTACTTGAACTAAGTAGGAGTTAGGTAGGGCGGTGTTGCTTGAATGTTAAGAAAAAAATACAAGGTGGCGTGTAAAGGTGATAAGGGGTTAATTGGTAAATAAAATAGGTGTGGAGGAGCCCAAACAATTGTATTAATAGTCTTATGATATAGTTCTTGGCTGGACATTAACCAAGGGGGTATTATATGGATCAAACAAAATGCTGTCAGTTGATGCGACAATACTCACAGAGACGGTCGATCCCTGCCCAAATAGTCTCTGATGGTTGGTCCAGAGACTGGAGCGGGACCAGCAGCCCTCGCCATAGCGATGGGATTGTTACATACCTACAACAAACAGATTATCCTTCACATGTCGCGCTAAGTACTCCGCAAAACTTACCGCTCCTTTCTTCTTCTTACCCATTAGGACGACCACTTACCATATTATTTATGTTTACACGGATGTAAACTCCGGTAGGACTATTTAGCTATGATTCTTCTTCAAGGCGTTAGTGGCCTCCCAGTCATTAAAATAGCGCTCCTTTTGGCTTACTTCAGCCATAGTGAAGTAGTATGTCTCAAAATAGAGGTGAGTCGAGCCTTTATTATTGGCGCGTCTCTGGCGGGAGAGTGTGAGTGTGGGCAGCTGTAAGCTCTGTATGCTATGTCTGTCAGGTCTTGGATGGAAGCGTAGTTCAGAAGTTCTTTTATGATAGCAGTGCCTTCTTTGAAGACAGGTCCTACATGATTCCTCCTCATAGAAGTGAAGGCATACTGGTGAGTCCTACAGAATTAACAACTTCACTGAAGTAGACTTCTCTGATACTGTGTACTGCCCACACTGAGAAGTATGTATAGTGATAGTAAGCTAGTAAGCCCTCACCCACCTGACACTCTCATGGCCATGTCTGGATATTGTAATGTACAGGGAAACGATTTGATGAGCATTTATGGAGAATTAATATAAATATCTGAAGTTTTTGTTTCAGAAATGTGTGATTAGGAGGAGCTTAAATGATGTAGTAACAATGGAACATGAATGGTGTGTGCTACTTGCATCCCTCCCCTACAATAACCATACTTGTTCTCATCATCCTGTAGAGAGCAATGTGAGGCAACTACAGATGGATAAGTATCTGTGAGATAGATAGCTACATGTGACTGAAATTAAGTAGCAGTGTCTGGTCATCTCACACTCTGAGAAGACAAATGATGTAGTCTACACAAGTTATCATCCTCACTATTAGATGACTGACAATATCCAACACTAATGAACAGGTGCAGTTGATGGAATGACATGTTTTATCTCACTCGCTCAGACTACGGGAGTGTTAATTATACATCACCGTCTTAGGGACTGTGAAGGAGGGAAAGAGGAGGAGGGTAGAAGGAGGAGTGGAAAGGTGGATAAAGAGAGGGTGAATCATCCTCCAAGGTATTCCTTCACATGAAATATCAAGGCCCACTAGTTGGTAGATACTTCATGTATACTTCACAATCAGCCACTAACTAAGAAGCATGTGACACTAGAGAGTGGATACGATGGGGCAGATTCCAGACATGACAACTAGAGACACATAGCAACACAACAAGGACTAGATAGCAACACAACATGGACTAGATAGCAACACAACATGGACTAGAGACACATAGCAACACAACATGGACTAGAGACACATAGCAACACAACATGGACTAGATAGCAACACAACATGGACTAGATAGCAACACAACATGGACTAGAGACACATAGCAACACAACATGGACTAGATAGCAACACAACGTGGACTAGAGACACATAGCAATACAACATGGACTAGAGACACATACCAACACAACATGGACTAGATAGCAACACAACGTGGACTAGAGACACATAGCAATACAACATGGACTAGAGACACATAGCAACACAACATGGACTAGAGACACATACCAACACAACATGGACTAGATAGCAACACAACATGGACTAGATAGCAACACAACATGGACTAGAGACACATAGCAACACAACATGGACTAGAGACACATAGCAACACAACATGGACTAGAGACACATACCAACACAACATGGACTAGAGACACATAGCAACACAACATGGACTAGTGACACATACCAGCACAACATGGACTATATAGCAACACAACATGGACTAGATAGCAACACAACATGGACTAGAGACACATAGCAACACAACATGGACTATATAGCAACACAACATGGACTAGAGACACATACCAACACAACATGGACTAGAGACACATAGCAACACAACATGGACTATATAGCAACACAACATGAACTAGAGACACATAGCAACACAACATGGACTAGAGACACATAGCAACACAACATGGACTAGAGACACATAGCAACACAACATGGACTAGATAGCAACACAACATGGACTAGAGACACATAGCAACACAACATGGACTAGAGACACATAGCAACACAACATGGACTATATAGCAACACAACATGAACTAGAGACACATAGCAACACAACATGGACTAGAGACACATAGCAACACAACATGGACTAGAGACACATGGCAACACAACATGGACTAGATACCAACACAACATGGACTAGAGACACATAGCAACACAACATGGACTAGATAGCAACACAACATGGATTAGAAACACATAGCAACACAACATGGACTATATAGCAACACAACATGGACTATATAGCAACACAACATGAACTAGAGACACATAGCAACACAACATGGACTAGAGACACATAGCAACACAACATGGACTAGAGACACATGGCAACACAACATGGACTAGATACCAACACAACATGGACTAGAGACACATAGCAACACAACATGGACTAGATAGCAACACAACATGGATTAGAGACACATAGCAACACAACATGGACTATATAGCAACACAACATGACTACAACACAACATGAACTAGATAGCAACACAACATGGACTAGAGACACATAGCAACACAACATGGACTATATAGCAACACAACATGGACTAGATACCAACACAACATGGACTATATAGCACACATGGACAGATAGCAACACAACAAATTGGAGAGACACATACAACACAACATGGACTAGCAACATGGATTTGACAACACAACATGGACTAGATAGCAACACAACATGGACTATAGCACCACAACTAGCAACACAACATGAACTAGACAACAACACATGGATTATACACAACATGGACTAGATACACAACACAGTGGAGATAGACACATACACATAGCAACACAACATGGACTATATAGCAACACACCATGAGCACACCAAAACTAGCAACACAACATGGACTAGAGCATAGCAACCAACACAGACATGGACTAGATAGACATAGCAACAACACATGGACTAGAGACACATAGCAACACAACAGACTCTTAGCAAACACAAAGGACTAGGATGAGACACAACACCACATGGCCTACAACACCAACATGGACTAGAGACACATGGGACACATGGCACACAACAGGGACTAGATAGCAAACAACATGGACTAAGACAACAACACAACATGACTAGAGACCAATACAGCACACATGGCACTGAGACCCATGGCAACAAAGACAACATGGACTAGATAGCATCACAACATGACATAAGGACACATAGCAACAACAAACATGGACTAGATAGCAACAACATACATGGGAGACACATAGCAAGACACATGAGGAACAACACAACACATGGGACTAGATAGCAACACAACATGGACTAGAGACACATAGCAACACAACATGGACTAGATAGCAACACAACATGGACTAGAGACACATAGCAACACAACATGGACTAGAGACACATAGCAACACAACATGGATTAGATACCAACACAACATGGACTAGAGACACATAGCAACACAACATGGACTAGAGACACATAGCAACACAACATGGACTATATAGCAACACAACATGGACTAGATAGCAACACAACATGGACTATATAGCAACACAACATGGACTAGAGACACATACCAACACAACATGGACTAGAGACACATAGCAACACAACATGGACTAGATACCAACACAACATGGACTAGATAGCAACACAACGTGGGTTATTGAAAAAACTATAGTTTGTCAACTTTTGTTCTGTGATTTTCTAAACTCCTTTCATGAGCTGTTATTATCCCTTCAATTATTTCTGCTGTAGTATAAACGTGTGTGTGTGTGTGTGTCTATTTCAACTGGCACAGATTCATGTATTCTGGAGTTTCACAAGGAGACCTAATCGAGCTCTCAGTAAATACCCTATTCCCTCTTAGGTCATGTAATTCACAAGGGGCTAGAGGGAGACACATATAGTCACATGTTTTAATTCGGTTTATTTGTTTCCAGGGCAGCCTTGTCTATCCAGTCCCCAGAAATGCCTGTTCTGTGGTGGAAGATGCCAGTAGCAATAATTCTATAGCTTTCCTGTATGAGTTAATGGATTGTCCGGAATCTTCAGTGAGTATTGCATCATCTTCATGTCACTCTGAAACACTGTTGTGTATGTATGTATGTATGTGTGTGTGTGTGTGCATGATTGTGTAGGTGGTACATTTGCGGAATGCCCATTACATCGCTATTTTAGCTCTCACACAAGATCCCTCATACACCCGAGATTTAAGAGGGGACATACCACGAGCTGTCATCACAGATCTGGTAAGGTATCACATGTGACTCTGTGGGAGATAACAAGACCTCCTTAGGTCTTAACATTTGTTGTTGTTGTTATTGTTGTTGTTCTGAATAAAATAAGAGAACAAGAATCAACCGAGATTATTATTCAATTCAATGAGCTTATTTTTTTTAAAGTGACAGAGGTAGTTTTACACCGATGTTGTTGTACTTCCTCCCAGTGTGCAACTAACCAACAACAGGAACTACTAAATAAACCTGAAGTGGCAGGTGTGGACCTCAGTGTTACTACACACCAGCTAACTTTCTCAGACCTAACGTAATGAGCTATGTTTTAAGACTTGGCTACATCGTTTTACTTTACTTAACAAAATTGAGGTGAACTTTACCGTAAATCTGCTCCAATTATTAAATAGTACTGAGTTTGTCTGTCAGTCATTCTGTTGTCAATGATGCATTTTGAGGACAGTGACCTTCCAAGCATTGAAAGAGACAATTAGTTCCTTTAAGTTTTGCTCTCTTATTTGCTTCATGTTTATTTATTTTCTTTTTAAATGGTTGAATTGGGTTGCTTCTTGTTCTATTTGAATCAACACAACAATAGATACACTTTAAAAGCATCACTATAGCACCACTTGCAAATTAACGTATAGTACAACTGGTAAGAGTTAGTCAAGTTTAGTATGGGGGGTGGGTGGGTCTGTTAGATTTGGTAAGGTATAGGCATATGTAGTTTGATCAGTATAGTGTGGTCAAATCTGATGCTATTGTGTGGTGTAGGGAGCAGCACATTATTTCATACACGAAGTCCTAGGGAATGAAAGGTAAGGTGTGTCTCTCATGTAGTCTTCATCTTGTGAGTGAATTTGTTGGTGTGTTGTAGTCGCTCCGACTGGAAGATTCTCATGTGGGACGACTCTTACGCGAATTTGGAGAAGCTGTTTGTCATTTTTGCCAGTACTCTCATGGGAGCAGTTATACTAGCCATTACTGTCTTCTGCATCATCTTATGTGTAAGTGTCACATGACCGTCATGTGATGTGCATGTTATGTTGACAAACGAGTGCCATGAGCAAGCAACTTCAATGTGTATGTAGTCTTGTAAATTGTAAAGAGCAATAGTGTGACCCAGTCCATGGCTCTGAAGGTTTTAGCTAGTGTGAAGAACTTCACATTCATAAAACTTTTCTGCTCATTTTACGTCACACTTACTTTATTTGCTTGCAGCACATTACTGATACCAGCAGTCTGTCCAGGCAAGAATGCTCTAGTCAACTCTTTCTAGATAGTAAGCATGCTGACAACCACATTCTTTTATTTCTAATGGAATTCCAGCGTGTATGCACGAGAGGGTCCTGTCTGTCACGCTCTGATAACTGACAATTAACCATTCATTTAGGTATGAACTTGCTAAAAAATTCCGGGCTGATTTTTGAGAAAACACGAAGCTATCAACTCATGTAGGTACTAGGTTTTGTGAGTAACACCCCCTTTTGTCACGTTGTAATCACACAAGTTAAAACTAATGGTGTCCTTTACATGTTTAGCTTCTCTTATGAAGACAACACTTACATCTGCCGTTTTCATTGCACGTGATAGATTTGAGGAATGATTTAATAGCTAGCATATAGTAGTGCTTAGGGTTCGCACCTTGTGTGCTTCATTGTATTGTAGTAGTTAATTTATCTTTATCGTGTTCCACTGTCATGCTGTTATTTATTTGTGTTGTGTCGTATTTTGCACTAGTATATAGTGGTATAATATTTGTAATATATATTTGTATTTAGTGTCGTATATTGGTATTGCGGATGCGTACTCGTGGGTTGAGTCGACTTCAAGTGCGATCCTTGCCTAAGCGCAAGTATAGAAAAGTGAAAGAGACAGCCGAGTCTTGCTCCATCTGTCTGGAGGAGTTCAAGGAAGGGGAGACTGTGCGTGTTCTTCCTTGTCAACATGGTATGTCTCACTAATCTATCCTCTCATCCGTCACTTCTTGTCTCTGTCAGTACAATCTTAATACAATGTGATCAGTTAGTTACACAATGGGATCGGTTAGTTACACAATGTTGTTTGTTTTGTGTTTAGTATTCCATCCTACTTGTGTGGACGAGTGGCTACAGAAGTGGAACAGAACATGTCCACTCTGCAAGTCTACCATCAAGAAGAAGAAAGGTCTGAAGGCCAGTCATCCTGCACCTATTACTGAAGACGAAACCTCACACCTCATTCCTCCAGAAGCTGCGGCATCTGTTGGGGGAGTGGCTTACGGTGCTACTAATTACAGTAGTCCTACTAGGGAATGCAGGTGTCACCGTAGAAACCCCAGTGGTACCAGCAGTGTGACATCAGGACGGTCCAGTAATAAAAGACACACACCACAAGTGACTGCCGCTGATATAGAGCTCAGCTGGGAGTCTGAAGACATTGAAGGAAGGCCAACACCCACATTCCACACTCCGGTCCAGTCAGACGACAATATCACACGTTCCTTTGCCACGGCTAATGACTGTGAGAGTGTGGGCAACGTTGCAGTATGACTGCAAACATTGGATTGGACGTCATATTTTTTTTTATTGTTACTGCACAAGTATTGTATTTATCAGATCACTGGCTGGATAGTGCTTTCTTTTTCTTTTTATGTGTCAGCACGTTGCTATTAGCTAATAATTGAATTCATCATAATTTCAAAGTCTTTATAAGATATTCTTCCATCTGTGTCAAGGTCCACTTCATGAAATAATGACTGTACTGCAGCTGGCTTCATCTTGGGAAGCACTTCTTTGAAGGCTGCCTCACAATCTGACTGGGTTAGGAAACCCTTCTGCTGTATATCCATAGCTAGGAACACTTCGCTGATGGAGTCTTCCCTATCTTTCTCCTTTAACCTTTCTAGCATGATAGCTACAAAGTGTTCCTTATTTATCCAGTGCTGCTGCTGCAATTCAGAATGACCAATGGCTTTCCTGACTTGGTCTATTTCGCATTTAGAGGGCTTGTATCCCAGTAATTCCAACACTGCTACCTTATAGTCTTCAGAACTCAACTTGGTTTGCCCTTTTCCTAGGGCATTGGCGAAGGCTTTCAAACAGTCAGACTTAAGAGAATGCCGAGTGCTGTTCATTTTTGTGAAACCGGCATAAATCCCCATTATGATTACGTTATCGCCCTTTGTGTGCATTTTTTTTTTTTGCGCCAAAATCGGTGCAACGCGCATGTCCATAAATAGCATCGCACGCGGACTGCTCTTCCTTTACTCAAACATGGAGAATCAGTATTCTAGCGATGGCGCCCGAGGGTGAGTTGTTGTATAGAAAACTTGTAGTGTTGTAAGCTTTTCGAAGGGCTAAAAGCCTTACATTTTACCGGAGAAACATGATCTTTAGAAAGTATTGCATTCAGATTGGGAGAAATGAGTAAAGTTGTGTGAGGGTGTAGGAAGGGGGAAAGGCTCAGCGAACTATTGTGCGGTGTTTGTGTGCAGGGATAAGGATAAGGATAGGGATAAGGAGTGGCAACAGCCTAACTCGGACAGTGGGCCTCCTACTGACATGCCAGACTTGGTGGTAAGTGGTGTTGGTTAGTACTGGGTACCTATAGGATGTAAGTGTTTGTGTGTGTGTGTGCGTAGTCTAATTGGGATGAGGTGTGTGAGAAGTTTGACGACATGAACCTGAGGGAGGAACTTCTCCGTGGGATTTATGCGTACGGGTAAGTTGCCATTATCTGTTAAGCAGGAGGGCGTGGTTTAAATAGAGGTGGTGTGTGTGTGTAGTTTTGAAAAGCCTTCAGCTATCCAGCAGAGAGCCATCACTCCATGTGTGAGAGGTGAGTAATGGAAGTGGGCGTGGCTAAAGGCGAGTGAAAGTATTCAGTATGTGGTTATTAGAAAGGTATTGGAGTGGGTGTGGTCACCAGTGGATGGAATGTTATTTATGGAATGTCACAATATTCAGTTTTGTCAACAGTACAAGTAGTGCAGGGAGAGAGAGTGGGCTAGCCCAGGGAAGGAGAGAGTACTAGAGGAAGGATGTGGAGACATTGTTTAATGAGGGCTTATCTGTGTGGGTGTGGCCAACAAGCTAGCCCAGGAATTGCAACTTCAAAGCTGTATATTAAGCAGTGACACCGGGTGTGTGGTCTTGTTGGTATTATATTAATTTGCCTTTTCTTCTTCCTCAGGGCGTGATGTGATAGCCCAGGCGCAGTCTGGTACTGGCAAAACAGCTACATTTGCCATATCTATACTGCAGACTCTAGACATGACTAAGAAGTCTTGCCAGGCTCTGGTCCTGGCCCCCACCAGAGAACTGGCACAGCAGATACAGAAAGTGAGTTCACATGGCAGCCCTAGATGGATAGCAGTTGGTTTTATCTTCTGTATGGATTGGGGTGGAGTGGTTTAAATCTTTATTTAGTGAGAGTATGGCAATGTGTGTGTGTGTAGGTGGTGATAGCCCTAGGGGACTACCAGGATGTCCAGTGTCATGCATGTATTGGTGGGACAAATGTTAGGACGGACATCTTTAAGTTGGAACAGGGTCAACACGTGGTGGTGGGGACTCCTGGCAGAGTCATTGACATGGCTAACAGGAGAGCACTCGGTGAGTGGGTGTGGTGTTTATGTGGTAAAGGGTTTCTTAGGGCCATTTTTTGTTCTTACATTTGCAACTAATAATCTGTGGTGAGCATGGGTGGGAGGAGTTGGTATGGCTAGTGGGCTGTGAGGATTGCTGAGTGGGTGTGGTTAGTCGTGTTCAGCAGTGCTGTGATTGGTTGCAGAAACTCGAAACATTAATATGTTTGTCTTGGATGAGGCTGATGAGATGTTGTCACGAGGTTTCAAGGACCAGATCTACGATCTGTTCCGCAAGATGCCCTCCAGCATCCAAGTCATTCTGCTGTCAGCTACTATGCCCGTGGATGTGCTGGAGGTCACCAATCGCTTCATGAGGGACCCCATCAGAATATTGGTGAAAAAGGAGGAGCTTACCTTGGAGGGTATCAAGCAGTTCTACGTCCAGGTGGAGAAAGAGGTCAGTCTGTGGTAATTGCTGTGTGAGATCAGGGATTTCTCCCACAGTGAAGTATGAATATAGTTGTTTTCTTCATTAGGATACTGATACTAATGAATACCACGACCACATGTTCTAGTTGTGTCAGATGCTTTTATAGTACGGGCAGTGTTGTCTTATTGGGAAACTTGTGTATGGTTTCACCAGACTACCACATTCTGTGCTGACCTTTGAAAGATGTCATTAGTTTTGTGTCTGTAAATGCTCAAGATAGCTAGGCAGTTGTACTGGGGCCTGGTCTAGGCAGGGTATAGGTGGACCTGGTCTAGGCAGGGTATAGGTGGACCTGGTCTAGGCAGAGTATAGGTGGACCTGGTCTAGGCAGGGTATAGGTGGACCTGGTCTAGGCAGGGTATAGATGGACCTGGTCTAGGCAGAGTATAGGTGGACCTGGTCTAGGCAGGGTAATAGGTGGACCTGGTCTAGGCAGAGTATAGGTGGACCTGGTCTAGGCAGGGTATAGGTGGACCTGGTCTAGGCAGGGTATAGGTGGACCTGGTCTAGGCAGGGTATAGGTGGACCTGGTCTAGGCAGGGTATAGGTGGACCTGGTCTAGGCAGGGTATAGGTGGACCTGGTCTAGGCAGGGTATAGGTGGACCTGGTCTAGGCAGAGTATAGGTGGACCTGGTCTAGGCAGAGTATAGGTGGACCTGGTCTAGGCAGGGTAATAGGTGGACCTGGTCTAGGCAGGGTATAGGTGGACCTGGTCTAGGCAGGGTAATAGGTGGACCTGGTCTAGGCAGGGTATAGGTGGACCTGGTCTAGGCAGGGTAATAGGTGGACCTGGTCTAGGCAGGGTAATAGGTGGACCTGGTCTAGGCAGGGTAATAGGTGGACCTGGTCTAGGCAGGGTAATAGGTGTACCTGGTCTAGGCAGGGTATAGGTGGACCTGGTCTAGGCAGAGTATAGGTGGACCTGGTCTAGGCAGAGTATAGGTGGACCTGGTCTAGGCAGAGTATAGGTGGACCTGGTCTAGGCAGAGTATAGGTGGACCTGGTCTAGGCAGGGTAATAGGTGGACCTTGTCTAGGCAGGGTATAGGTGGACCTGGTCTAGGCAGAGTATAGGTGGACCTGGTCTAGGCAGGGTAATAGGTGGACCTGGTCTAGGCAGGGTATAGGTGGACCTGGTCTAGGCAGGGTAATAGGTGGACCTGGTCTAGGCAGGGTAATAGGTGGACCTGGTCTAGGCAGGGTATAGGTGGACCTGGTCTAGGCAGGGTAATAGGTGGACCTGGTCTAAGCAGGGTATAGGCATGTTTCTAAATAAAGGGCACCCAGTGCTTAACTGTGCACCTTGTGGCTGGTGGGTATGGCTGATAATTGTGACATGTTCATTTGTAGTGTTGTTTGTGGTGGTGTTTGTTTATAGTTGTTTATTTGTTGATGTGTAGGAGTGGAAGTTGGACACACTGTGTGATTTGTATGAGACCTTAACTATCACACAAGCTGTAATTTTTGTCAACACTCGTCGGAAAGTAGACTGGCTCACGGAGAAGATGCACTCTAGGGACTTCACTGTGTCTTCTATGGTTTGTTTAAATTCTGTTGCTGTAACTTAGGAAGAAATGAGTTGTTATTGAAATTCTTGCAGTAACAGTCTTAGTGCCAGTGTTGACCTTCTATCAGTCAGCCTCACTCTGTGTGTGTGTGTGTGTGTGTGTAGCATGGAGATATGGAGCAGAAGGATAGAGATATCATTATGAGAGAGTTCAGGTCAGGTTCTTCAAGAGTCCTCATCACAACCGACTTGTTGGTGAGACAATATACTGGGTGTGGGTGTGGTCTTCTAAGAGGGTGTGACCACTGGTCAAGATGTGACACTTAATTGTAGCAGATCCTGTTGTGTTAACTTGCTCATATATGTGACCGGTTTTGGGAAAATCGGCCTAAACGCGGCAAACAATTTTTTTCAGTATCCCCGGGTAAAGCCTTATGGGTCGATTTTTTTCGAAAAAATTTTTATGGCAGAAATGGATAGACACCAGTTAGCTCTAGCTTATGACGCAGTTGTAATCTCTGGCGTGCTCTAAAACTCACACTAGGAGGCTAGAAACACTAGCCGGTTGGACTCGTGTACGGAGAGTTGCTAAGAAGTTATTGGCGGGCTTTTCACTAACAGCCGGGAAAAAACTGTAGCTAACTAATTGACGTACTATTCTACATAATTCACGTACTCACGCAATTCTCGCCATCATAGTTTCTTAAGGAGCCCTGCATTAAGCCTTTTAGACTTCTTTCAATCTGCCTGAAACCGGTTTATTCCACAGTGTCCCGGAGACACGCAGTAATAGTATACGGACACAAGCCACGCCCCCTGACCCTAGCAACACCTTTACCCGGCGTTTTTTCGAAATAAGCAATAATTAGTTTAGCAAAAATACTGAAGTGTTGTAGGGCGAAGACGGCTTGTGCTACAGCTTCCAAATTAGGAGGACGGCATCCCAAGGCCCCGTGCAGCCTACTGGTAGATTAAAATAGAAAACTTTAGATGCCGCGTTTAGGCCGATTTTCCCAAAACCGGTCACATATTGTACTATTTATGGCAGTCTGTTTCTATGGACTGGGCAAAGAAGACGTGGTTTCTGTTAGTTATCGCAGGACTAGCTAATGAGAGGTGTGGCACTGGCAGGGATCATCTAATAAAGTGTATATGGACATGTATTAGTAGCATGTGTTGATGGAGTATGAGATTGTTGAATGTTGGGTACAATGTTGAGGTTTGCCTGAGGGTAGATCAAAGCTCTATGTTTAGTTCTGAACATATTTTTTTCCTTCATTTCTTACCGCTTGCAAATTTCAAGCTTAGTCTTGTTAAAAAGAACGTTTCTCCTCGTATTAGCTCTCCTGTCAGCCATTGCTTGTGCTTGAAAATCAGATCGTACCTGCTATTGCAACAACAAAAAGTGACTAGAATAACAAGAAGTGACTAGAATAACAAGAAGTGCTTGTGCAGTAGTTTTGATGTTACGAAGGATTAATGTTGGGATAATTGACTTTCCACTGTATTTAGCCGGCTTCTTAAACCTTCAGTTGAGTTTTATTAGGAGTTGTCTGAACTTTCATTAGTTATTGTCAGGATTGTTGTTGTTGTGTGCCTTAGGCTCGTGGCATAGACGTACAGCAAGTCTCTCTAGTCATCAACTATGACCTTCCTGCCAATAGAGAAAATTATATTCATAGGTATGTACAGTGGGTGTGGTTTGACTCTGTTGCACTCCACCTGTGTAAATTATATGTGAGGCGGGCATAGTTTAGAGTAAGGTTTAGACTGGGCCTGGTACAGAGGGTCTGTCCATTTAGAGGGTTCACTGTTTTGTGTTAGAATTGGTCGTGGTGGTCGGTTCGGCCGTAAGGGTGTGGCCATCAACTTCATCACTCGTGACGATGAGCGCATGTTGAAGGATATTGAGCAGTTCTACACGACACAAGTGGACGAGATGCCAATGAATGTGGCTGACCTCATTTGAAGGGGCAAAGTTCAGTGTTTTTTTCCATTTTGCTGGGAACTGAGAGAAGTATTTGAAATATATTTTATTGTAAAAATTGTAAAACTTAAAAAGTAAAAAATGAACTCAACCATTTACATGTACTCTATCTGATTAGGCACTAATTATTTCTCGTTTATGCTTGTATTTATTTCATGCATAAATTGTTCATAAAAGTTGTCACTACTTGGCAAGTGGGTGTGGTTTCTCCGGTGGGTAGTGAGTGGGTTACAGTTTAGTGAAACACTTGTATGCGTTTATTGATAGTTTCTCCGACGTAGAGTCTATTGTTTCTGTCCATATGTAAAGTCCTGATTCCTCCAAACTGACCGAGCTCCGCTCCGTGAGATCCAAACGCCTTGACAAATATGGCTTCATTCTCGTGGATCTGGAAGATGGATATTGAGCCAGTCCCACTGGCTACGTACACGTAGTCATCTCTGTCAACGGCCACGGCTATCGGAGACTGGATGCAGCCAAGGGTGTGGCCTTGCTTGCCGAACCTGAACAGAAACTCTCCCTCTGAAGTGAAGACTTGTATGGCATTGTTGCTGAGGTCGGCAACGTACAGTCTGCCCTGGCTATCACTAGCTATGTTCATTGGTGTGTTCAGACGGCCAGGACCCAGCCTCTTGTCTCCCTTGCTGAAGTGGGAGTGGAAGGTCAGGTCAGAACTGAATATCTTCACGCGGTTTTTAGCCGTTTCCACTACATAAACACGCCCTTCTTTCCCCACTGTCATTCCACCTGGACCGTAGAGGGTGTGGTCAGCCTCAGGTTGTTTGAAATCGCCAATGTTTTTTAGAAAGTGGCCCTCCCAGCTGAACTTCTTGAGGTGGTACTGGGAAGCTATCAGCAGGTGGCCATCTTGACTGACTGCCATACCAGCTGGGCACGTCATTTCTTCATTCTCTAGTATTCCCATCTTGCCAAAGGTTGTCACGACTTCTTCATCCTTCATGATGAACACCTTGTGTTGTGTGAAGTCACTGAATGCGAACAGTCCATTCTCTCCAGAAGTTATGCCTCCAACCATGTCTACATCTGGTACCACTAGTACTGGTTCACTGGTATCACTGGGTCCCACTGTCACTTCAGGTGGCACTGTTTTCACACATGAGGAAATTTATACAATATTGTGCAAGAAGAGTATAGCTAAGGAAAGACTTATTTAACACTACCAACAAAGAAAGTATTTTTGACACCAGTGTGGTCCCAAACTGTTACATATCGTTTTGGAAGTTCTCGTGCATTTAGTAAACACAACCTGCCACACACAAATGTGTGGATAGGGATAGAGTTGACCAATCCTTCACATGCTTGGAAGTGGCTGAAGTAGTAAATATTGCGTTAAGAAGGTTCTCTATGCATGCAATGCTGTAAGGTTCTCTATGCATGCAATGCTGTAAGGTTCTCTATGCATGCAATGCTGTAAGGTTCTCTATGCATGCAATGCTGTAAGGTTCTCTATGCATGCAATGCTGTAAGGTTCTCTTATGCATTGCAATGCTGTAAGGTTCTCTTATGCATGCAATGCTGTAAGGTTCTCTTATGCATGCAATGCTGTAAGGTTCTCTATGCATGCAATGCTGTAAGGTTCTCTATGCATGCAATGCTGTAAGGTTCCTTATGCATGCAATGATGTTAAGGTTCTCTATGCATGCAATGCTGTAAGGTTCCTTATGCATGGCAATGCTGTAAGGTTCTCTAGCATGCAAATGCTCTGTAAGGTTCTCTTATCATGCAATGCTTGTAAGGTTATATTAGCATGCAAGGCTGTAAGGTTCTCTAGCATGCAATGCTGTAAGGTTCTATATGCATGGCAATGCTCGTAAGTTCTCTATGCATGCAATGTTGTAAGTTCTCTATGCATGCAATGCTGTAGGTTATATTGTGCATGCAATGCTGTACGGGTTCTCTTGTGCAAGGTAATGCTGTAAGGTTCTCTGTGCATGCCAATGCTGTAAGGTTCTCTTATGCATGCAAATTGCTGTCAAGGGTCTCTATGCATGCAATAGCTTTAGGTTCTCTATGCATGCAAGCTGTAAGGTTCTCTATGCATGGCAATGCTGGTAAGGTTCTCTATGAATGCAATGCTGTAAGGTCCTATGCATGCAATGCGGTAAGGTTCTCTATGCATGCAATGCTGTAGGTTCTCTATGCATGCAATGCTGTAAGGTATCTATGAATGCAATGCTGTAAGGTTCTCTATCATGCAATGCTGTAAGGTTCTCTATGCATGCAATGCTGTAAGGTTATCTATGCATGCAATGCTGTAAGGTTCTCTATGCATGCAATGCTGTAAGGTTCTCTTATGCATGCAATGCTGTAAGGTTCTCTATGCATGCAATGCTGTAAGGTTCTCTATGCATGCAATGCTGTAAGGTTCTCTTATGCATGCAATGCTGTAAGGTTCTCTTATGCATGCAATGCTGTAAGGTTCTCTATGCATGCAATGCTGTAAGGTTCTCTTATGCATGCAATGCTGTAAGGTTCTCTTATGCATGCAATGCTGTAAGGTTCTCTTATGCATGCAATGCTGTAAGGTTCTCTATGCATGCAATGCTGTAAGGTTCTCTTATGCATGCAATGCTGTAAGGTTCTCTTATGCATGCAATGCTGTAAGGTTCTCTTATGCATGCAATGCTGTAAGGTTCTCTATGCATGCAATGCTGTAAGGTTCTCTTATGCATGCAATGCTGTAAGGTTCTCTATGCATGCAATGCTGTAAGGTTCTCTTATGCATGCAATGCTGCAAGGTTCTCTTATGCATGCAATGCTGTAAGGTTCTCTATGCATGCAATGCTGTAAGGTTCTCTTATGCATGCAATGCTGTAAGGTTCTCTTGTGCATGCAATGCTGTAAGGTTCTCTTGTGCATGCAATGCTGTAAGGTTCTCTTGTGCATGCAATGCTGTAAGGTTCTCTATGCATGCAATGCTGTAAGGTTCTCTTGTGCATGCAATGCTGTAAGGTTCTCACCTTCCCCTAGCTGGACACTTCTGTCAGGTCCATGGTAATCTGTCTGGCCCAACCCTACAAAATACAGGATATTTTAACTATAGCAAACATCACACGCCACACCTTTCTCTCTGAGATGTAGTATGAGTTTAGAGATGCTGTGGTTATAGTCATCCTGAGGTCTGCACATGGTCCAGTTGATGCTAGAGATCGTGAATTTCACTCCTTTGGCAGTTTCAGAGCAATCAAAGTCCACGTCTTCAAACATTATCGGGAAAATGTGTTTGTGGTCTCCGTCTGCCGTGTATAACTCTTTCACACAATATGAAGATGAAAGGTATTTACTGGTGATGACGGGCAAGATGGCGGAGCAGTTGTACAGCCCACTGCCAATGGAGTTGTGCCAGTCACTCCCAGAATGAATGTCCTGAATTAATTATGAGAATGAATGTCCTGAATTATGAGAACTAATTAATTTTAAATAATACATTCCCTCATAGTGGCTATAACATTTCATTATGGCAGGCAAGAGACTGAAGGAGACATAAGACAAACATTTAACAAAGAGACGTTTACTCCTTGTGCAGGAGGCACTTTTTAGGCATACTTCTGTTTAGCTAAGATATAGGAAATGTATTAAATTAATTAACAAGTAGTTGCTTTGGGCAGTATTTCCCCATATCACGTGTTATTGGTTATTGCATTACATCTCCCCTGGGTTATAGCATTGTTCACTGTGCTTCATACACAATAAATTAATTCATTATTTGATACAGGAGAATATCACTGGTCTAATTACTCGTATGTAAGTATATTGATTTAATCCGCCTTCATCAGCTACAGCATGCTGAGTAGTTTCACTGCCCTTTGAACTTGTGAAAACATCAAGGAAGAGCACTAGAAGACTACATCTTGTGCTGTAGTATAATTCAATGCTAAATCTGAATAACTTGCAATACATAGCTAATTGTCACTTGAATTTTGGCCTAGCAAAAATGAGGAATAGAGGTACATTTTGAAAGACTTATAGGGCAAGTTGGAACGCATTGGAGAAAGCTTTAGGCAGAAAAAAAAAAAGCAATATTTTTAAACCACAAAAACATGTCCTTGGAGCCCCCTTTACTAACATCTTCATACACTGCTGGGAATGAACCATCGAGTTGTATACACCAGCAGGATGGGATGGGATGTGGGTGTGCACCATGTGATCAAACTGACTATGGGCAACAAGTTAATCAGATACAATTCACACGTGTGTGTGTTTGTGTGTTCACTTGTCAGGGCTGCATATAAAAAATGAATCTAGAAGAGGCAAAAATAACTTTCTTAGATTTAGGAGGAGCAATAAATACAGACACATTCTGTTGTATAAGAGACACAGTACTAAATACAGACACATTCTGTTGTATAAGACACAGTACTAAATACAGACACATTCTGCTGTATAAGAGACACAGTACTAAATACAGACACATTCTGTTGTATAAGAGACAGTACTAAATACAGACACATTCTGTTGTATAAGAGACAGTACTAAATACAGACACATTCTGCTGTATAAGAGACACAGTACTAAATACAGACACATTCTGCTGTATAAGAGACACAGTACTAAATACAGACACATTCTGCGTATAAGAGACACAGTACTAAATACAGACACATTCTGTTGTTAAGACACAGTACTAAATACAGACACATTCTGTTGTATAAAACAGTACTAAATAGACACATCTGCTGTATAATGAGACACCGTACTAATACAGACACTTCTGTTGTATAAGGGGGGGAACACAGTACTAAATACAGACACGTCTGTTGTAATAAGACCCAGTACTAAATCGACACATTCTGCTTATAAGAGACACAGTAATAAATACAGACACATTCTGCTGTATAAGAGACACAGTACTAAATACAGAACACATCTGTTGTTAAAAGAGACAGTACTAAATACAGACACATTCTGTTGTATAAGAGACACAGTACTAAATACAGACACATTCTGTTGTATAAGAGACACAGTACTAAATACAGACACATTCTGTTGTATAAGAGACACAGTACTAAATACAGACACATTCTGTTGTATAAGAGACACAGTACTAAATACAGACACATTCTGTTGTATAAGAGACACAGTACTAAATACAGACACATTCTGTTGTATAAGAGACACAGTACTAAATACAGACACATTCTGTTGTATAAGAGACACAGTACTAAATACAGACACATTCTGTTGTATAAGAGACACAGTACTAAATACAGACACATTCTGTTGTATAAGACACAGTACTAAATACAGACACATTCTGTTGTATAAGAGACACAGTACTAAATACAGACACATTCTGCTGTATAAGAGACACAGTACTAAATACAGACACATTCTGTTGTATAAGAGACACAGTACTAAATAGACACATTCTGTTGTATAAGAGACACAGTACTAAATACAGACACATTCTGTTGTATAAGAGACAGTACTAAATACAGACACATTCTGTTGTCAGGCCCGTAGCCAGGGGGGGGTTTTGGGGGTTACCAGTAACCCCCCTTTGAAATTAATGATATTCATAGCTAGACATTTTGCTTCTCTTTTAAATTGAACTGAAGTTCAAAGACCATGCAGGTGCTCAGCTTTAAGAAGTCCGTAATATAAGTTCCATAAATTCTCGGCCTTTGATGGCCTTCTAGTGGAAACACAACTAAAAAGAACAAACTGATACAATGTTTTATATAGTGAACAGAGTGTGATATGCTGAAAACAAGAAAAAACAAAAAGGAGACAATCGAAGGCCGAAGAGGCACCCGCAGGAAGGCCATTCATTCTCCTCTTTAATATTATAATTCATTAAGTTTAATTGACCACTTTAATTTATTTCTAATTTTAAGCCACCTAAAGTCCTTTTCTCTGGAGTCATATGTCATGAGTCACACACACAAACATACATTGTCAAATCCCATGTACTCTCTCACAGGTTGTTTAGCTCAGAACTAGTAACACTTTCTTCTGTATAGGCTGCTCCCTCTGCAGCCTTGACCCTGAAATGTCTTGATTGTCTCCTTTATGTTTTTTCTTGTTTTCAGCATCTCACACTCTGTTCACTATATAAAACATTGTATCAGTTTGTTCTTTTTAGTTGTGTTTCCACTAGAAGGCCATCAAAGGCCGAGAATTTATGGAACTTATATTACGGACTTCTTAAAGCTGAGCACCTGCATGGTCTTTGAACTTCAGTTCAATTTAAAAGAAAAACATTTATACAAAAGCATCCACGTAAACTGGAAAAAGCAAGTTTATTATTTAATTTCTAATTATCACTACTAACATGATATCAGTTGCAACTTAATTATTTCAATTGTAGTTAAGTAGTTATTAAGCAAGTGTGGCTATGTGGCTATTAACTGGGTGTGGAGTAGCTATGTGGTAATAAAACAGGTGTGGTATTAAGTGGGTGTGGTTATTTTCCTATTAAATGGGTGTGGTTATGTATAAATTAGTTCAAGTAACCCCCCTTTAAAAAATCCTGGCTACGGGCCTGGTTGTATAAGAGACAGTACTAAATACAGACACATTCTGCTGTATAAGAGACAGTACTAAATACAGACACATTCTGTTGTATAAGAGACACAGTACTAAATAGACACATTCTGTTGTATAAGAGACAGTACTAAATACAGACACATTCTGTTGTATAAGAGACAGTACTAAATACAGACACATTCTGTTGTATAAGAGACAGTACTAAATACAGACACGTTCTGTTGTATAAGAGACACAGTACTAAATACAGACACATTCTGTTGTATAAGAGACACAGTACTAAATAGACACATTCTGTTGTATAAGAGACACAGTACTAAATACAGACACATTCTGTTGTATAAGAGACACAGTACTAAATACAGACACATTCTGTTGTATAAGAGACACAGTACTAAATACAGACACATTCTGTTGTATAAGAGACACAGTACTAAATACAGACACGTTCTGTTGTATAAGAGACACAGTACTAAATACAGACACATTCTGTTGTATAAGAGACACAGTACTAAATAGACACATTCTGTTGTATAAGAGACACAGTACTAAATACAGACACATTCTGTTGTATAAGAGACACAGTACTAAATACAGACACATTCTGTTGTATAAGAGATACAGTACTAAATACAGACACATTCTGTTGTATAAGACACAGTACTAAATACAGACACATTCTGTTGTATAAGAGACACAGTACTAAATACAGACACATTCTGTTGTATAAGAGACACAGTACTAAATACAGACACGTTCTGTTGTATAAGACACAGTACTAAATACAGACACATTCTGTTGTATAAGAGACACAGTACTAAATACAGACACATTCTGCTGTATAAGAGACACAGTACTAAATACAGACACGTTCTGTTGTATAAGACACAGTACTAAATACAGACACATTCTGTTGTATAAGA
>WLWD01002409.1_pt1 | contig 83836 bp, 56 predicted proteins | sample 6712731 | NCBI WGS metagenome assembly WLWD01 (sample SAMN12718690, study PRJNA576275) | sponge metagenome | isolation source: marine sponge | host: Mycale hentscheli | place: New Zealand: South Island, Marlborough, Capsize Point | collected 2014-11-01
AAAGCATACAAGCATACCCCATATGTCCATTGGCCTATATATATGACAAAAGTCCAATGTGAGCACCCTTAGTATTCCTTTACTATCAAGAAAAAAATAAGCTTTAGCTAGTTAGCTACTCTATTTCTATTTTTTTTAAATTTATGCACAATTGCTTCTAAAATTCTTCTTAGGGACTTTTTATATAATTATTTAATTTCAAAATTTCATTCCAATAAAAATCAGATATTAGGTATGCAGGAGAAATATTGGTATCACTGAATGATTGTCCAGCTATCACTATTAGACTAAAAGAGTAGAACTCCCAAATTGAAAGAGCAATCTTTCAGCAGATCATAAATCAGAGGTTGCTTGCTTTAAGGGGTAGTAAGCAGCAATAAATGTATCTATTGGATGGGGCAGAAAGAACATTCACTGTAGCTCTGTTTTATTTCCATTCAAAATGTCGAGGTTGTTCAACACGTATATTCTATAGCCAATTGGTTGTCATGAAGCAAATTTCAAGTCTCTACTCACTAGATTTTAACTTTAAGTTGGTGCTTTATGTTACTATAAGTCTGAAACATCCGCCACAGTGACAATTATTACCAGTGCATGATCAACTAATAAGAGTAAAAGAGTTGAAATTGAATGAGTTACATTATTTTGATTACTCTGCATCTATAATATCTATGCTGCAATGCCCTATTTGCTGGTTTTAGTGGTAGATTAGTTGCACCAATTAAGCAAGCAGTCCTGGGTTCAATTCCTGGTGACAGCCAAACATTTTTTCTTCTAAATTCTGTATGGTTTAAAAAAAAAAAGCCATAAAAGAGAGGGAATACATCCACAAAAATATTTGTACACACAAAAGAAAAATAAATTAAACATACCTTTAGTAAACCAATTTAAGTCTATCACATGAAGTACAACATAAAGACTTTAGTACTCTGCAAAACATATACCATACACACATGTACACACATACACACACAACAGTATGGTAAATATAAATAATAGCTGGATAACAAATTTAGACATCATTAGATTGAACTCAGATATAGCTCTCGCACTAGAACAGTTAAAAATACATCTCACCTAAGTAGTACTGCCTTAAGGAATGCTTTATTGCATATATGTTTTTATTAATGCTCATCTACACAATCACATAGGAACCACGATGTCAAACATTCAGTATGCACATACGGCAGTTCTGGTATCTCAGTTTAATGTCAATGGCACAGACCTGGACTGAGCAAAACTTCAAAGTAGTGAAGTGTGTGAACTGACAACAACAAAAACAACGACCAAACCGACAAATATACGGCTGGTAAACGACACGAATGCTGCAATCAAGTAACTATGCGTGAAGTATTGATGCGTGTATGTATACAGGAGGACATATGAAATGGTATACAGTAGAATGTCAGTTATCTGAATAAGTTGCGACTGAGAAGTGTTCTGATAACTTAAAATGTATTATAAAAACACTAATAAAGGGGTGTGGTCAAGCAATTCTTCTTGTCTGTACATGCTATTATTAGATTTATGGTGTTCGGGTTAACTGAAGTGTTTGGATAATTAACATTAAATTTCCTCGTTAATTTTTAGACAAAGATTTTGTAGCGTTTCCTTTGGGAGCACTTGGTACAAGTGGCTTCATTATGATCAGAGTTGCGATCAAGCATTCTTGTACAAAAGGTAGAAGTTCGCCATAATTAATACCACTGGTGCCACACCGAGTGTACTAAATACCTATACGGCCATGACCGCTTAGGTTGCTCTGGCCCTGCATTGGTTGTCATAACACAAGACAGACGGGGAAATGATAGTTTGTTTATCACATGAACAAACACACACACATACACATAATCCTCTAAAACACTCAACTTCTTCCTTGCACCCAACTATCCTAAAATCAAATCTCAGGTGATAAAGTATAATCCATTAGACACAAATGGGTACAAAAATCAGTGTGTGTGTATGTGTGTGTGTATGAGCGCAGTGTGTGTGTGTGTGTGTGTCTGTGTGTATATGTGTGTGGTGGAAGGCAAGACTAGTAAGTACACTGATCTGCAGTCACTGCAGGTTTCTGGTCTTCTTAACCCTTTCACCGCCATAGAGGCCACATAGCGTTCCGCATTTGATCGGCGGTTCTCTGTATTAATAAAAGAAAAGAAAAAAAGATCAATTATCCATATAAAGTTTCGATTTTTATTGCTTTGTACGTTGCTCTAAAATAGTACTGTCCAGGCACATCCTGGACAGGAAGAGTGAATGTTTGGAACTGCACTTTCTTTCCCCTTTTGCTTAATTAACCAGTCTTATTCATGCCTCACCTTTCTGGTTTCCCCCCTTGCCTTACTCCTACTTGTACCTTATTAACACTAATTCATACTAATTATTACTGCCTCACACACACACACACTCGTACTCTCTCCACTCACAATGACTCTGTCATTTTAGGGCCCCTGCCCTGGCCTCTCTATAAAAGAGTCAGGGTAGAGCCACCAGTTGCCTTGCTATCTCATTTTTGTCAGTTTGTACTTTTTCTTGCTTCTGAAATTATAGTGCTTATTAAGTAATACTTTGCTTATTAGTGGGTGACTTTGCTTATTAGTGGGTGACTGTTTGTCTGGGATTCAAGGGAGGTTACAGTGCGATTTTCCTGGCCTTCCTGCCTAGTTAACTGTCATTCCGAGCACGCTCCATCAAGTACTTCCTGTAATAAAAAAAATCGAAATGACAGCACAAGTATTTAGTTGTTGTTTTTTTACATTATAAAAAAATATGGCTGCTGGAACGCTAACCATTGAGTTGTCTGTCCACACGGTGATCATCATTTGCATTATAGTAAACAGTTTTGTCTGTGTATCTGCTTTTAAAATCTATCTCTTGGTGAATGTCTGTGCAGAAAAAAAATAAAAAAATTAAAATATTACATTTTCATGTTACCGAACTGGTAGTCATAAACTTGGCGGTGAAAGGGTTAAAGAATCTTACATTATCTGGAAATCACTGAACTATAGAAACACTTGACTCCAGCCCCTGTGTAACTAATGACTAACTATCATGTGTACCATTACTTTTCTTCTTTCACTTTCATTTCATCACTGTAACTATGTATGTGTGTGTGTGAGACCAGGTGATTGTGCGTGGCTGTCATCAGGTCATTGACCAAATGATCCGGGAACTCTTCACCTTTCATTTGTATTCAATACTTCACAAATGAAGAGTTGAATAAATATAATGTGTGTGCAGTGTGTGTGTGCAGTGTGTGTGTGTGTATGTGTGTGCCCAATCAAAAAAATCTTGCATGATTTCTAATCAAGAAACTTGCAAGAATCATGCATGATTTCTTGCAAGATTCTTGCATGAACTTGCCTGATTTTTTAACATATCTTGCATGATTCTTACAAGAATCATGCAAGATCCTTGTAAGAATCATGCAAGATCCTCGTAAGAATCATGCAAGATCCTTGTAAGAATCATGCAAGATCCTCGTAAGAATCATGCAAGATCCTCGTAAGAATCATGCAAGATCCTCGTAAGAATCATGCAAGATCCTTATAAGAATCTTGCTAACCTTGCAAGAATTTTGCCGGATCTTGCAAGATTCTTGCCGGTGCAAGAATCATGCATGATTTCTTGCAAGACTCTTGCCAGACTCTTGCCGGACCTTACAAGACTCTTGCCGGACCTTGCAAGACTCTTGCCAGACTCTTGCCGGACCTTGCAAGACTCTTGCCGGACTCGTAAGAATCATGCAAGATCCTCGTAAGAATCATGCAAGATCCTCGTAAGAATCATGCAAGATCCTCGTAAGAATCATGCAAGATCCTCGTAAGAATCTTGCTAACCTTGCAAGAATTTTGCCGGATCTTGCAAGATTCTTGCATGAACTTGCCTGGTTTTTTAAAATATCTTGCATGATTCTTACAAGAATCATGCAAGATCATTGTAAGAATCATGCAAGATCCTCGTAAGAATTATGCAAGATCCTCGTAAGAATCATGCAAGATCCTCGTAAGAATCATGCAAGATCCTCGTAAGAATCATGCAAGATCCTCGTAAGAATCATGCAAGATCCTCGTAAGAATCATGCAAGATCCTCGTAAGAATCATGCAAGTCCTCGTAAGAATCATGCACGATCCTCGTAAGAATCATGCAAGATCCTCGTAAGAATCATGCAAGATCCTCGTAAGAATCATGCAAGATCCTCGTAAGAATCATGCAAGATCCTCGTAAGAATCATGCAAGATCCTCGTAAGAATCATGCAAGATCCTTATAAGAATCTTGCTAACCTTGCAAGAATTTTGCCGGATCTTGCAAGATTCTTGCCGGTGCAAGAATCATGCATGATTTCTTGCAAGACTCTTGCCAGACTCTTGCCGGACCTTACAAGACTCTTGCCAGACCTTGCAAGACTCTTGCCAGACTCTTGCCGGACCTTGCAAGACTCTTGCCGGACTCGTAAGAATCATGCAAGATCCTCGTAAGAATCTTGCTAACCTTGCAAGAATTTTGCCGGATCTTGCAAGATTCTTGCATGAACTTGCCTGATTTTTTTAACATATCTTGCATGATTCTTACAAGAATCATGCAAGATCCTCGTAAGAATCATGCAAGATCCTCGTAAGAATTATGCAAGATCCTCGTAAGAATCATGCAAGATCCTCGTAAGAATCATGCAAATCCTCGTAAGAATCATCCTCGTAAGAATCATGCAAGATCCTCGTAAGAATCATGCAAATCCTCGTAAGAATCATCCTCGTAAGAATCATGCAAGATCCTTATAAGAATCTTGCTAACCTTGCAAGAATTTTGCCGGATCTTGCAAGATTCTTGCCGGTGCAAGAATCATGCATGATTTCTTGCAAGACTCTTGCCAGACTCTTGCCAGACCTTGCAAGACTCTTGCCGGACCTTGCAAGACTCTTGCCAGACTCTTGCCAGACCTTGCAAGACTCTTGCCGGACCTTGCAAGACTCTTACTCAGCATGAAATTTCTCAAGTACATACTTAACACAAAAACTCCATTAATGGCATGTAAATATTAATAATAAAAATAAACAAAACTAGCAAATGTCAATGAGTAAACTACAAAACTATTGGTCTGAAAGTTTGCAAAATTTAACGCTGTCTCTACATTTTTTATTCAAATTTCGAATAAGTTCTTTTTCGTTTAAATCTGTAAACCTCTGGCGAACACAATCTGTGGATAGAAAAAGGGTAAATAGTTTTGTTCAATAAAAATTGAAAAAAACTTACTAATCAATAATTGCACTTGTTTGGACTCTAATGCAGGCCTGGTGCTCCTCGGAGTGCTAAACATGACAGACTGCTGCTGTTCTTTCCTGTCAAATAGAATGTCTAGCAGTATTCGGCCATAAGCCAATGCTGAGGTGGCATGAATGCACTTAATGTTGATGCCATTAACCTTTAAAGATGTAATAGCAACTAATGTAAGCAATGAATTCTGCAATATAGTTGCTACTTACTATATATTCATTATCGTCGTCATTTTCAGTTGTAGTCTGCAAACAAATTAAGGAATAGTAAATTTTGCCAAATAGTGCCTTGGATATCAACTACTGACAAGTGTTTTGTGCATTATTAATACACTCAAAAATAGCAACATCACATAAACTGGTCAAAATTACTACTGATCCCAGACCCTTTCCTCCCATGCACAATAATAAACGGAGATGAAAAGCCGGCAACGCCAGAATGACTTGATTGTGGTGTTATTTTAATTATTACAAAGACATGGATCATGTGATTATAAGCTAAATGTCAGCGTAAGCTAACAAAATGTCATTTTTTGGTGTAATTTTATGCTAATTTTTCAATAAAATGCATCCAATGTCATTTTTTGGTGTAATTTTATGCTAATTTTTCAATAAAATGCATCCAATGGTAAACTACAGGAGGCAATAATACTATATTTCTGTTCAACCCTGGTCAGATTTAGTGTTTTAAGTCATCATTAGCCATCTCTTGAATTCACACTTATGAAGTGACTAATATCGCCCAAGTGTTTGATGATTATAGGCTGGTTGACTTGTATACCGTATTTCCTTGAACAGGCCGCGCACGGCCTATTATTTTCAGGCACAAGCATAGGTAGTGAGTTGTTCAAGGGCGCGAGTTAAACCAGGGCGCGACTTATTATTTCCAAAAATTGTCCAGCTCAGCAGTCATGCACCATGCCTCTCATAAAGTGGTGTGCTTTGTGCTTTAATTACTAATACAATAGCGGTAGTTGCTAACATTAAATTATATACATTTTTATCAATCCGACTGTCCATTATTATGTATACTGGACACCAACATACCTTTGGTGCTGAAGAGGGTACTTTACTTTCCATTTTTGTAAATTTGTTCTCCAAATCTGTTAATTTTCCAATTATGGAATCTAATTTCTTGTCCATAACAATAAGTAGGTCCTGCAAGCAAAATGTATTATTTTTATGTGAGTTAAAATGAGCATTCTAAATAAAGCTCATCAATCAACTAGAGACTATACTCATATATTTCCTAGACTTAAATTTACAACACCACACAGACGACATACACACCTTCTTAATCCTTTGCCTTCGATTAAAGGGTGATGGTTTTCCACTGCTGCTCTGACCACACTTTAATTAAAGCATATTATATTAAGTGCAAAATTGATTTGCCATGACTCAAAACAGTAATAATAACACACCTTGTTAGAATGATCTATTAGTGAAGTTACATCTACACTTGGACCACCTTGAACTGTATCATCCTACAAAGTGTTAAAAGTTATAGTCATTCTGGATTACATAAAATTGATGATATTACCACAGATAAAATAAATAATATTATAACACACCCGGAAATACTCGAAATTTGAAGAGAAGATTGCTTATTGTCCAAAACAAAGGTAAGAAGAAATTACGGGTAGTAATACAAAAATAACTTGCGGTGACACATTAGACCAACAATTCTAAATAATGCCCTGAATGTACCTCAAATATAAAACTGGCAAGTCATGGTCAAAGTTGAAGAACTAGTGATTTCTATAAAAGAGGCTTCATGGGTGTCGTTAAAGCATCCATAATTTATTTGCTTATTTCAAGTGAAAAGTTCATAGTTTGGTTCAGTTTCACATGGGACCCCTCTTTTGTCTCTATGTGAAATGTGTCAAGGAAATTACTGTTATTGTCATTGCAGTAAACACTCGCTAATCCGAATGGTTTGAGGCCAGTACCTTGTCCAGATTAGTAAAAATGAAGGGGAAAAATGGATTAGCAATTATCTATTTTATACTATCACACTCTGGACTCCGGAAAAGTTATGTTGGAGTTTTTGTGATCTTCCAATCAAAATGAATAAGTTTCAGATTAGCGAGGTTTCACTCTACAACTGGTCAAAATTAAGTTTTACTCCGAACCATTTTAACAAACTGCTGTTAAAACTACAGTAACACACCTTATCATTTCTCTGTGTCTGTTGAAATGTATATTAACGCGTAGAGTTAATATAAGTTAACCGGGGAGACAAGCACCGCAAGGCAGCTGGGTAAAGGGTCAGTATCAGGGAGGACAGACCAACGCAGTTAGTATGCGCATGGCAACTCTAGGAGGGGTCACGTGCGCTATAACGTGGCACAAAAAATCAGTCCGCATGCATGGTCAGACACCGAGCAAGAGAGACAGAGACGGGCACAAGAAATAATTAAGACCAGCACGGTTGTACGAAGAATGAGCGAGGAGGAGGCGTGCCTGAATCTGCCGGAGTCAGCTATGGATGAAATAGTCAAAAGGCTGGAAGCGAGGCTTGATGGCAAACGAAGGGAACAGGAGGGGAGAAGCGAAGCTGAACTAGGTGAGCATAGTGTGGGTAGGACTTAATTAAGGGCGCCCTCCTTAGCCGTTTTCCACCTGCAGTGGCAACTGAGGTGTGACCTTTCAGGCTCGGAGAGTGTAAGGCCAGAGAACAATTAGGGGGCAGTAGCTGAGGTAGTAAGGGTATTAGGAATTAAGGGGGGGGGTATGTATTAGGGGCGGGAGAAGTGCAGATATTGTAGGGAAGGCTGGTGTTGCTGAGACCAGCTGCCAGCTGGGGGTGGCTGGGGGTGGGCCAGCAACAATCTGGGCAATGGCTTTCCCTAGCTGCTTGTTTGCTGATGGCTGACACTAGCTGAGTATGCTGATTGCTGACGCTGGCTGAGGGGCTAATTGCTGACACTGGCTGAGTGTGCCGAGTGCTGTCACTAGCTGAGTGTGCTGAGTGCTGGCACTAGCTGAGTGGGCTGAGTGCGGACACTAGCTGAGGGTACTGATTGCTGACACTAGCTGAGTGTGCCGATTCCTGACTCTAGCTGAGTGTGCTGACACTAGCTGAGTGTGCTGAGTGCTGACACTAGCTGAGTGTGCTGAGTGCTGACACTAGCTGAGTGTGCTGAGTGCTGACACTAGCGGAGTGTGCTGATGGCTGACACTAGCTGTGTGTGCTGATTGCTGACACTAGTTGAGTGTTCCGACTGCTGACACTAGCTTAGTGTGCCGACTGCTGACACTAGCTGAGGGTGCTGATTGCTGACACTAGCGGAGTGTGCGGATTGCTGACACTAGCTGAGGGTGCTGATGGCTGTCACTAGCGGAGTGTGCCGATTGCTGACACTAGCTGAGTGTGCCGACTGCTGACACGGGCTGAGGGTGCGGATTGCTGACACCAGCGGAGTGTGCGGATTGCTGACACTAGCTGAGTGTGCGGATTGCTGACTCTAGTGAGTGGGCTGATGGCTGACACTAGCGGAGTGTGCTGATTGCTGACACTAGCTGAGTGTGCTGATGGCTGACACTGACAGTGGGTACTTATAGCCGACTATAGTGTGCAGTGCTGTCCATTGACACCGGCAGAATGGGGTTAGCAAGGGGGGTCTCCTGAGGGGGTCAGGCCTATATAGTATATCGAGGCACAATAAACAGATAAAGATGGCAATAAGTGTAATATGAATAGTAAGAGGGAGTAGCACTCAGGATAGTGACATGATAAGCGAGGACAGTATAGTTAAGAGAGGAGCGGAGGGTATCAAGCAAGGCTGACACGATGTTCCATTTTGATAATATGCAGGGGCCCCACTAACGGCAGCAAGCCTGGTAGGGCTTGGCATAAGGGAGGAGCCGGCAGGTGACGACACGGGGATAAGTGTCCTGCAAGAGGCAGCAGACAGACTGGCACAGGCTGGGGGGTCGGCAGGAAAAGCGGAGGCAGTGCCGAGGAAGGCAGGCCCAGTCAAGCTGGGGGCAGGTCTATCGGCTATACCAGCAGTGTTGGCCCGGAAAATCAGGAGAGGGGAGTATATAGATTTTGCAGAACTGCCTCCAGCCTTGCCAGAGGGTACCTCGGTGAGCACAATGTCTAGCGAGCAGCTACTCATTGTACAGGCGGCAGACTACAGGAGGACAAGGAGGAGGATCCCGGATGTGATGACCTGGACAAGGTGCTTTGTGCTCTACATTGGCGCTGTGGCTACCACGGACTCTGAGAAACTGGTTGACTTCCTCGGTTATATGGATGCCATTGTTAGGGCGGCCCAGAAATTTGCCTGGCCGGCCTGCGAGGAATATGACAGGCGATTCCGACAGATGGTGGCGGGAGATGAGCATCGGAAGTGGGCAACACTGGATGCGGGCCTGTATACAGAATGCTTCACGGCGCAGGCCCTCCCAGTGGCAGCTGCAAAAGAGCCGGCGAAAGGGAGCCAGGCAGGGTCCAGAAAAAGGCCCAGGGAACAGGCGGAGCTGGAGCAGGAGAGAGCCGATGCTGGGACCCCAGTATGCGGGAAATATAACCGCTACCGGGGGGATTGCAAGTTTGGCGCTAGGTGCCGGTACTTGCACGTGTGCAACAGGTGCAGGGGGGCACACCCAGTATCGCAGTGCCAGGCAGCCCCAAAAGTATAACTATCAGAATGTCATAATCACGAACATTAGCAATTGATGGCACATTGTCATGGATAGTTACATGCAGATGTAGTCATATGTATTGATATTAAACAAGTAATACAAGACAGGGGGGATATTAGTTATTAGAGGGGGGTAATTTGGCGCATAATAATCAATAAGGACTGCAAAAGGGGACAGGGGGCATAGAGTAAGGGGAGGGAGTGAAATCATTACATGGTCTGCAGGGAATGGCACGGGCTGGCAGGCACAAGAGCTGGAGAGGAGGTCAAGTACGGTTCAGTGCAAGCTGCCTGCAGAAGCGCAGGCAATACACACCCCTCTCCAAGCATCAGCGTGGCAGGAGGTGCTAGCGGGCCACCCAGATAGACGGCTGGCAGAGTGGATGGTGAGAGGCATAAGGCACGGTTTCCGCATCGGATTCCAGCACGACCCTGGAAGCTTGAGGCAGTCAAGGCAGAACCTGTCCTCAGTGAAACAGCACCCAGAAGTGGTGCAAGAGTACCTGGAGAAGGAGCAGGAGGGGGGCAGAGTCTTTGCGGTGGGAAAGTCCGAGCAAGCTCAAGCTTTGGGGGTCCACTGTAGTCCATTTGGGGTGATCCCGAAGAAGGGCAAGGTCGGGCGCTGGCGCCTGATAGTAGACTTATCTTCGCCAAGAGGAGGCAGCGTGAATGACGGGATAAGTGCCGAGCTGTCATCTTTGTCATATACGTCAGTAGACGAGGTCATGAGGAGAGTGTTGGAGCTGGGCATGGGAGCATTGATGGCAAAAGCAGACATAAAGCAGGCCTACAGGAACATCCCAGTTCACCCGGAGGACAGGGGCCTCCTGGGGATGCAGTGGAAAGGCCAATTGTTGGTGGATGGATGCCTGCCGTTCGGGCTGCGCTCGGCGCCCCTCCTGTTCACGGTCGCAGCAGACCTCCTCCAGTGGGCGATGTGTAATAGAGGAGCGACGTGGATGAGGCACTACATAGATGATTTTATTACGGTTGGAAGGGAAGGAAGTGATGAATGCAGCCAGAACTTCAAGCTGTTGAAGCAGGTGTGCCAGGAGGTAGGCATGCCAACAGAGCCCGAAAAAGATGAGGGCCCTACCACAACATTAACATTCCTGGGAATGGAGTTAGATTCACAAAAGCTAGAGATCCGCCTCCCGCAAGAAAAACTAGAGAAACTGAGAAGTACTCTGGGTGACGTACGAGGGATGAAAGCATGCAGGAAGAGACAATTGCTCTCAGTCATAGGCATCTTGAGTCATGCCTGTAAGGCCATACGAGCAGGGAGGTCCTTCCTGCGTCGTCTTATTGATGTGACGGCAGGGGTACAGCACATAGATAGATTCGTGAGGCTTAGCAGGGAAGCTAGAGCAGATGTTGAATGGTGGTACCAGTTCGGGCAGGACTGGAATGGCACAGCTATGATGTGGCATGTGGGCAGAGCGAACGCAGAGGTAGTCCTGACTTCTGATGCGTCAGGGAGCTGGGGATGTGGCGCATGGTGGGAGACAAAATGGATCCAGCTGCCATGGCAAGGTCTGGGTGAATCAGCCAGTTATGGGATCACGGCAAAAGAACTCCTCCCAATTGTGATATCAGTGGCCACTTGGGGAAAACTCTGGCAAGGAAAGCTGGTTATAGCAAGATGTGACAACATGGCAGTAGTAGCCATTGTCAATTCCGGATCCAGTAAAGAGGCAGAGGCTATGCATCTTAGAAGGTGCCTGGCATTCTTAGAGGCTAAATGGGCCATTCATGTAAGGGCGGAACACGTAAGGGGAGTTGACAATGAATTGGCTGATGCAATATCGAGAAACAAGATGGATATTGCATTTCAATTGTGCCCACAGATGTTGCAGAAAGCAGAAGTAGTGAGAGAAGAAATTCTTCAAGTGGTAATCAGGGAGAGGCAAGCAGGCAGAGATCCAGATTGGAGGAAGTGGTGGATAAACTGTTCCAGAAAGGAATAGCGCCATCGACGAAACGTTCATATGGGGCGGCTAGGGGAAGGTACATAGGATTTTGTGGGAAATACCGCTGGACGCCCCTCCCTGTGTCAGAAAAGGTGCTCTGTCAGTTTGTAGCATTCCTGGCAGGGGAGGGGCTGAGGCATAGTAGCATAAAGGTATACCTGGCGGCAGTACGACAACTTCAAGTAGAGGCTGGCTTGGGCGACCCAGACCTAGGTGGAATGGCGAAGCTGGGACAGGTCAGACGGGGAGTGCAGCGGTTGCGAGCAGAACAGGGGAAGAGGCAGAGGCAGAGGAAACCAATGACAACTGAAGTGCTAGAAGTGTTGAGAACCAGCTGGAGTGTGACGCCAGGCGGTACAGATGCAAAGATGCTGTGGGCAGCAGCTACGCTAGCATTCTTTGGTTTCATGCGATCGGGGGAACTGACGGTGCCTTCGACTAGGTCGTTCAACCCAGAGGTGCACTTAACATGGCAGGATGTAGCCGTAGACAGTATGACTAACCCCACAGTGATAAAGGTGCAGTTGAAAGCGTCAAAGACAGATCAGCTCAGGCAGGGATGCACATTAGTGGTAGGCCGCACGGGTGACAAGCTATGTCCTGTGGCAGCAGTTATTGGCTTCATGGTGGCCATAGGCAGGAGGCAGGGACCATTGTTCCAGTATGTATCGGGAAAACCACTCACTCAGGCTGGTTTTGTAGCGGAATTAAAGGCAGCACTCGTTAAAAAGGGGGTGTGCAGTGAGGGATATTCTGGACATAGCTTCCGGATAGGAGCAGCAACAATGGCAGCAGAGGCAGGAGTCGGTGACGCAGTCATCCAGCAGCTCGGGCGGTGGAGGAGTGATGCGTACAAAAGTTATGTGCAGCCCAGACGAGAGGCATTAGTTGGTATTCCCAAACAGATGATAGCGCGGAAAAGGAAAGGTAGTGGAGAATAGCAGTGTGCTGGAGGACTTGCCCACAGAGACTGAACGCATACTGTAATATGAATGGGTGTCTTTTAATGCTATTATGTTCAAAAATAATAATAATAATAAAAGGGGGGGGGGCAGATAGGGGTTGAGGATGATGTATTGGTAGACATGGGAGATAATATTAATTGTTTGATAGGGATATACAAGTAAGAAAAGGAGGGATGTGTAGCCCTACATTTGGGGGGAATGTGGGAGGCTTTTTGCGGACAGGGCAAAAAGATAAATCCCAAAGGTAGGGCTAGGCCTCAGCGGAGCAGCAAAATAATGAGAGGAAGGACGAGGACAACCTCTCTGGACGCCACCAAGAAGAACGGGTAAGGTGTCAGGAAGATACAAGAGGCCAAGTAAGCATACCTGCCTGAATAGTCACACACCCCCCGCCTATAATGGCAAAAGAAACTGAGGTCAAGCAGAAAATAAGAGATGTGTACCCAAAGTTAAATGTATATTAACGCGTAGAGTTAATATAAGTTAACCGGGGAGACAAGCACCGCAAGGCAGCTGGGTAAAGGGTCAGTATCAGGGAGGACAGACCAACGCAGTTAGTATGCGCATGGCAACTCTAGGAGGGGTCACGTGCGCTATAACGTGGCACAAAAAATCAGTCCGCATGCATGGTCAGACACCGAGCAAGAGAGACAGAGACGGGCACAAGAAATAATCCCACCCACCCACACCTAATTAAGGAATAGTAGGCGGGAAGGGTAAAGCGAGGTTAGAATAGCTGCTCAACTCCACTGGACCAACGTAGATACATTTAAGGAGGCAGGTGTCCCAGTGTGACATAGGCAAAAGGGGGTGGATCAAGTTAGTAGGGTTTAGGGGAGGCTTTTTGCGGACAGGGCAAAAAGATAAATCCCAAAGGTAGGGCTAGGCCTCAGCGGAGCAGCAAAATAATGAGAGGAAGGACGAGGACAACCTCTCTGGACGCCACCAAGAAGAACGGGTAAGGTGTCAGGAAGATACAAGAGGCCAAGTAAGCATACCTGCCTGAATAGTCACACCCCCCCCGCCTATAATGGCAAAAGAAACTGAGGTCAAGCAGAAAATAAGAGATGTGTACCCAAAGTTAACTGGTGATTGTGTACCACTGCTACCAGCATCACGAAATAACACACCTGATCTATACGAGATGAACTACTACTGGAATCGCCTTGAATTGTGGTGCTCTGCTAAATAACAAACTCACAATGATTCATCAGTACACTTTACTTATTTTTAAACGAACATGTCAGATTATAAAATAATGCTAATTACATGGTCCCTGATACATTCTCCTTTCCATTTTAGTCCAGCGAACATGTCAGATTATAAAATATTGCTAATCACACGGGGTCCGTTTTTCTGGCCAGACCATTCCCAACTTTAGACCGTTTCAAAACGGGCCAGATTGTTTCAAAACCAACCTAATCATGTTAAAATAGGCTAGCCTTGTTCAATAATATAATAGTATACTTCATGAAATACCTATTACAAAAGTGTGTTTGTCATATTTTTTTATATTCTACATTGGACCATTGGACTACCTGGTATTAAAACCAAGAGTCCATTTAGTGGGGCAATATCAATTCCTGTGGGGACAATATTAATTCCTGTGGGAACAATATCAATCAGCATTTCAGTAAGACTTCCCCTGCAATCATAATTTTGTGTGAACTGATAACCATGGCTAAAGTTAGTGTCAATTTAAACTCTTCTGATACTTTAATTGCATAGCTATACTATGTTGAAGTTACTGGAAAATCAGCAAATGTATCAGTAGTTATGCTTTCAACATCCTGCCTGGTTATTGTAGTATAAGTTACAAACAACTTACTCTTCTGTGCACTTTCCTTCACTCGCACAAAATCATTGAGCTTAGCTGGTGCCTTGGTGATCCTCTTCTTTACACACATCACTTCTTCATCCTCAGAGTAATCACTGGATGAACTGCTGCTATACTTAGACATCTTTAAAAAACAACAACTAAAACTGAAAAATCTTTTATTCCAATGCAAGTGCACTACACATGTCATCCAGGTGTGAACAGATCTTAACAGCACGTAAGATTTTTAAAGATTCTTGTAAGAATCTTGTAAGAATCATGCAAGAATACACTTACGATTTCTTGCTAATATCCGACTTAAAATGCACGTAAGATCTTTAAAGATTCTTGCAAGCATCTTGTAAGAATCATGCAAGATTACTCTTACAATTTCCTGCTAATGTCAGACTTAAAATACACGTAAGATCTTTAAAGATTCTTGTAAGAATCATGCAAGAATACACTTACGATTTCTTGCTAATATCCGACTTAAAATGCACGTAAGATCTTTAAAGATTCTTGTATGAATCTTGTAAGAATCATGCAAGAATACACTTATGATTTCCTGCTAATATCAGACTTAAAATACGCGTAAGATCTTTAAAGATTCTTGTAAGAATCATGCAAGAATACACTTACGATTTCTTGCTAATATCCGACTTAAAATGCACATAAAATCTTTAAAGATTCTTGCAAGCATCTTGTAAGAATCATGCAAGATTACTCTTACGATTTCCTGCTAATATCAGACTTAAAATACACGTAAGATCTTTAAAGATTCTTGTAAGAATCATGCAAGAATACACTTACGATTTCTTGCTAATATCCGACTTAAAATGCACGCAAGATCTTTAAAGATTCTTGTAAGAATCTCGTAAGAATCATGCAAGAATACACTTACGATTTCTTGCTAATATCCGACTTAAAATGCACGTAAGATCTTTAAAGATTCTTGTATGAATCTTGTAAGAGTCATGCAAGAATACACTTACGATTTCCTGCTAATATCAGACTTAAAATACACGTAAGATCTTTAAAGATTCTGTAAGAATCATGCAAGAATACACTTACGATTTCTTGCTAATATCCGACTTAAAATGCACGTAAGATCTTTAAAGATTCTTGTATGAATCTTGTAAGAATCATGCAAGAATACACTTACGATTTCTTGCTAATATCCGACTTAAAATGCAAGCAAGATCTTTAAAGATTCTTGTAAGAATCTCGTAAGAATCATGCAAGAATACAATTACGATTTCTTACTAATATCCAACTTAAAATGCACGTAAGATCTTTAAAGATTCTTGTAAGAATCCTTCAAAGAACCTTGCAAGAATATTCATGCATATCTTAATCAGTATTTGTCATCTAATTCTTATAAGAACATGCAAGATTCTTACAAGAATCTGACAAGAATCTTGCAGGAATATTCTTGCAAGATACTTGCAAGGAATTTTTTAGAAGTCATGCAAGACCTTGTAAGATCTTGCAAGGTTTTTTCAGTGGGGTGTGCAGTGTGTGTGTGTGTATGTGTGTGTCCAGCCACACCTACAAAATGTTTCAAAGGATTATTCAGTTAGTAAATGAAGTGACAAGAGTTCTAAAAGTTCAGACTCTAAGTCGCTCCCTATATATTTCAAGTTGTCTAAGTGTGCATTAAATGGAAATATACTTAAGCCGATTACAATTATGAGTAATAAATATAGTAATCAATAAAAGATCATTTCAAAAGGCCTATTTCTTGAGTTGTTAGTGCAGTTAAGAAGTCATTCTAGAGTTCCTCACCTCTAGTTGTATTGAAGTCCAGGAGTCCTTAACTCGTGTAGACCAGTGGAGTAGTCACAGCACTATTACACCTGCCAGCCACTTCACACTCCTACATTGAAAGTGTATGTCTCAAGTAAAATTAGCTTAACATAATTCAAGATTCTCGGATTGGTGTTATCATGGTTGTAATTCTAATATATGTAGACATTTTGTAGCGAAATAGGCTAGTTTAGTACAGTAGAAGTTGTTAAATTTACACCCTCTATAATTGTATTATATTTATAATAAATACCACAAAACTTTATGAAAAATTGGGGCAAATGTATCTCCATGAAAGTCAAAATAATATCTGGGATGTGTGTGTATGTACATATATGGATGATGGGGGGAGGGAGGGGGGCGAAGGGAGGCAAAGCAATTTTGTCCAATGAGACCACATTATCATTTCCTTAGCTCCAAAAGATATGATTACTGCTCAGTGATGCATCCCCAATACACTTGCCACAGTCTGCCTTACACTGCTCATGTGGAAAGCAGTTTCTCACAAATGAAGCTAATTAAATTAGACAAAGAATTAGGTTAGTCATTGTACATTGCTTTAAATTCACCAGAACAGTTATCTAATGATGACTAATTGATATTTGGAAGAAAAAAAATTCATATCTCAATGTGTTCTATTTTTTTATTGTAAATATTGAGTACAATTAATTTTAAGACGTCTTTAATCCCTAAGGGGAAGGGCGGCAAACTAGATTTAAGGAGATGTACAAGCCCCCACCACTCTGGTCCCTGAAGTAAACCCTGGTATTACACAAGATAGAGCAATACCATATAACTGTGGTTAGGAAGAAAACCGATGGGTCCAGCCACTGGTACAGCGGCTTCAAGCCATGAAGGATGAAACATCATCCCTAAAGTTAGTACAGCTAGCAACAGTCTTATAGAGAATCATTCCTGGCATCACGTGATAAAATGCACAGTAGTGGTAGAGTATGAGAATGAAGTTAAAAGTCATGCAAACACACACACACACACACAAAGCTCAACCGTGGTAATTATATATGCAATAATTGGCAGCGAGCGAGACACTGTCAGGGGTAACACACTAAACAGTCAGGGATATATTATTGTATTATTGGCGAGCAAGCGAGACACTTACAGGGGTAAAAATGAAAAAATCGGGGATGTTTGTTTATTTGTATATATGTATGGACGTACGTATGTCATTTTGTACTTTGACCCTCGCATTTTTGTGTTAGTTATGTAGTCTACCCCGTCCCAAATTGCACTAAAAAATCCTCTGGTTTATCGATCAGCACCCGTATCACCCTAGAAATTGAATTGTTTACCGTTTTGAATTCTTTTGCGTGTGCAGTCAAACTTGAAAACTTAAGGGACTTCCATTTCTATTCGAGTTAGTGGCGGTGGTAAGTCAATACGCTCTTTGTCATGGTTGTAAGCCGTGTGCACAGTATTTACCTGAAAATACATTGTCCACTAGACTACTGCGAAGGTAAGTCTGTGTAGGTGCATGTCCAGTTGTGTCAAAGCATTGTGTGTTACAACCACTACTTAGCTAAAGAATATCACAAAGAAAACTTTTAAATAACGTGTATTGTTTTGCTGTTGTTGTTTTCCTTCCAAGCAGTTGCAGAGAGTTGTTGCACTGAAATCCCTTTACCCTGTATGCTAAATTAAAAAAACTGGACCTTATTTTCAGTAGCTTCAGTGTTAGAAGTCAAAATCAATAGTATAGTCTTTAGGCTCGCTCGCCATTTGTGCTCAAGCACATCACTAGTTATATATGCTTGGATGTACGTGTATGTATGTAAATTTTGACTTTGACACTCACGATTCTTGTGTTCACTCATTACCTTGGTTAACACGCTGTTTGTCATCACTGTTCATACTTGACAATCCATTGCCCAACATGTCAAGCCACCAAGAGACTACAATGTAAATCTTGTGTTGGTATATCCAGTGAATGAGTGCATGTGAGAGTGTTGTGTGTTACATGTGCTGACTAGCTAAGAACAAACAATAAATATAATATTTGCTGCTTTATGTGTTAAACTATTTAGGTTCCTTTTTGCATATTTCATTAGTAAGCAAGTCTTACATAGAGTTAGGATTTATACAGCGCAATAATTCCTTGGAAAAACTTGTTGTTTTTTTTATTTTTTTTTGGTCTCGTACACTAATTAAAAAAATGTTGGCAGTGTAAATTGCTTGAACAAACAAATTGTACATGATGATTTCATAAAGATGAATTTTACTCTTTCTCCTTATATGCCAATTTTTATTAACATCACAAGTAAAATGCCTTTCCCCCCTAGGACTGTGTACATATGAGTGGGTGTGTATGATTGTGTGCTTGTGTACTTGAGCTATAGCAGAAAGAAGGGTGTGTATGGTCAGTGAAACTACACCACCTTCACTACCATACAAAATCATTATGTACCAGCTATAATTTATGTACAGATAAGCTTTAAACAAACACAAGAAACAAAATAAAACAAACAAAACAAACAACAAACAAACCACAACCAGCATTGTCTGTTGAAGAAAATTAACCGACCAAATCCTTATCGTGACTTATACAAAGACTTGCAACTACCTCTCTGAGGCCATAAGACCTGCATTTGGTAATGGTAGTCAATACTATACTGTATCATACCAAGTTGCTTATGGCCTTAGTGGTCGTCATGGCTCCTATGACCTGTCCTAGTCTTATTCTATGAAGTGCATGTGAAAAATGGCCACTTTTTCTTCTCACCACTGTGCACCTGGATACTGGAAGCCAATATTATTTGGCCACCATAAGGAAATTCCTGTTCCCTATTCTCACAACATAAAAAAAAAGTAATGCTTCATAGTGACCTTAGAAATTGGGGAAAGAACATACTTTTACTCCAGAGCAGCGAAGTACTTAGGGCCTGAGGGACAGTAGTTCAAGATACGCAGAGACTCCTATGTCTACGCAACAGTACATAGCCTGATGAATTTTTTACATAGCTACCTTTTCAACAATTGCATTGGAGGGACACTATAACCTCAAAACTGGGGCACTATAAACCAAGGAGGGGTCACTATCTAATTGTGTTTTTCTCTGGAAGGACCTGGCATCTGAGTGATCAAGTTAGGAGACCCTAGTCACAATACACAATTACACAAAAAAAAACTACACCAGTTATAAAACTGTGCAGTGGTGTGCAAACTATAATTAATCCACAGCTATGTTATCCTTAACCGTTCCTAGTTTTCTAATTTTGCTTAATAATGTAAGAAGTTATCTAATGGACCCTTCAGTAAATCATGGGTAAAACAAAGGTGTAAAAAAAAACAGACATGTAAAACTATAGTAGAACATGTTTTACTTAAGGTTTCCTGTCAAGTAAAACAAGTATGATTTACTAAACAAGTAAACTAAGCAGTAAATCTTTAGTGTAATAGTTTCCTCAATTTTGTAAGACAAGCATCTTCAAGCAATGCATAGCTAGGTTAAGACACATCCTATATCATGACTATATTCAGGAGAAAAATAAGATGTAGTTTATAACATTAGTGTGAGGAAGTGTAGAGTGTTCTTATTATATTATTATAGCTATGTTATAAGTAATTGTAAATATCCTATTATATTTTGCATTTTTCACAGTGCACATAGCTATAGCCTACAGCTATTATTGCATGTTATAAATTAGGTCATGGATACATGTTTGTTAGTTAAAGCTGTCATAGAAACATTTCTTGTGGACATAGTTACTTCACTGAAATATCATCCACACACTGATGATATCATTGAATAATGGTTGAAATGTTTGTATTAAATATTTTATGACGAGTGAAAAGTACAATATTGAACAGTAATATTTAATATACGTAATCTAAGGCTATGTACCATTTCGTTTTTCTAAACAAAAGTAGGGGTTTATTTGTTTAGTAGTGAACTGAACAACACTAGTTTTCAGTTCCTATGCTTGCATTGTCAAGATTATTATTTTGTTAAAATTTTTTTTTGTTTATTTGCTCACAAAAACAATAAATAAAACAAAATAAAACAAACAATGATAATATACTAGTGTTTATTTGCTCACAAAAACAATAAATAAAATAACATACCAGTTATTCCAATTGGTCCGTATTTTCACCCTTTTTCTTACTTGCTTCCACGGCTTTGTCCGCGAGTTTAAAGTCATTGGTGACTCAACGTGCAGGAGCGTTTACGCGTGGTAGGTGTGGTCTGGTCTGGTCTGGTCTGGTCTGGTCCGGCGTGGTCTGGTCTGGTCTGTATTTTATACCCCCCCCCCCCCCCCCCCCGATCGATTTCTTAAAAATGTTTTGTTTCAAGCCGACGGAAGGGAACGGTTAGGTCTATTATAGTGGGAACGACTTAAGCTACGACGATAAAACTTGGAGAGCTCAATATTTGGACGCCGACAATTCTGTAAGTGCAAAAAAAATTTTTTTCGAAGGGTGCCGCGTTGTGCCCGGTTTTCCTGTAGACGATCACATATATATTTGATTTGTGTGAACCTTGAGTTCAGTTATAGTTTCTCGGCAACCGTCCAAGCTTTTCTGCCGATTAAAGACTCTACGGCTTCCTCCCATTATGCTCCCGCTTCCTACGTTTAGTTTTTAGATATAGCAACTTTACTTTTCTAAATATCCGACCACTAAGGTCAACTTTTGCTTCCTGGCACGCTTTCAAGAAAATCTAAACGTAGGCCTGTTCACCTTACGTCACCGAATTACTGTTCCAAGTTTAGACTGCATCCCGTGACCCCTATAGCTCAAAAATACTTGTCGCAAATTCAACCTCTTTGCAGGCGGCTGTGAACTGCAGCTGGGTCAAAACGAAGTGCGTGTGAAACTATAACGCCCCCCCCCCCCCCCCCCCCCACTTGGCCCTGCGCCCCGCCCACCAAAGGTGCGCTCCTCTTCAGCTGCTTTTTAGTCGGAAGATCACCTACCGCTACGGTGCTGTTGAAGAAGCACCCAGCTTGTTAGATTTCGATACTAAGCTGGGAGCGGGTCCTGCAGTGGATTTATACAGTACCCCGTTCAGGCGACACTAGCACGTCTGCCTTACCGATGCACAGGTAAGCGAATTAGCTAGTAGTGTAAGAAATAGTCCACTAAATATGTGGGCGAACATTTTAGGTGAAACCTTCTGTGAGGTAGTGGCTCTGAAAAGAGCTGGGTTGGAAAAAAAGGACTTATTTTCTTTGGCTGTATTTGAAGTGCTTGGACAGTTTCTCCTGGAGGGGTTTCACTGGAAAAATATTGGGATTTCCTGTATCAGGTCAGGTAAAGTAAAGGCTACTGAAAGGTCACATTTCAGACACATGGTTGTCATCTTTCCATACTCAAGGATATGTCTAATTCCCCTGTACCTGTCCTGCTAAAGTACGAGGCCAATTTACCTATACAATTTCCTTTGATCGAACTGATACATGACATATCACCTGTCCTACACTTACCCTTTACTGCATGACATTCCATCTTATGTGTACTATTTAGATACCCAACATCATCTATACTGGGGCATTCCAGGCACATTTACTGGATCTGTACTGAACATGTCACTTCACATATACTAGACCTGTCCTGAACATCGTGTGCTCAGTAATACTGGACCTGCCCTGAACATCGTCGGCTCATTAATACTGGACCTGTCCTGAACATCGTCGACTCAGTAATACTGGAACTGTCCTGAACATCGTCGGCTCATCAATACTGGACCTGTCCTGAATATCGTCGACTCAGTAATACTGGACCTGTCCTGAACATCGTTGGCTCATCAATACTGGACCTGTCCTGAACATCGTCAGCTCATCAATACTGGACCTGTCCTGAACATCGTCAGCTCATTAATACTGGACCTGTCCTGAACATCGTCGGCTCATTAATACTTGACCTGTCCTGAACATCGCTAGCTCATTAATACTGGACCTGTCCTGAACATCGTCAGCTCATTAATACTGGACCTGTCCTGAACATTGTCAGCTCATTAATACTGGACCTGTCCTGAACATTGTCAGCTGATTAATACTGGACCTGTCCTGAACATCGCTAGCTCATCAATACTGGACCTGTCCTGAATATCGTCGGTTCATTAATACTGGACCTGTCCTAAACATCACCGGGTCATCAATGCTGGACCTATCCTGAACATCGTCAGAACATCAATACTGGACCTGTCCTGAACATCGTCAGCTCATCAATTCTGGACCTGTCCTGAACATCGTCAGCTCATCAATACTGGTCCTGTCCTGAACATCGTCAGCTCATCAATACTGGACCTGTCCTGAACATCGTCAGCTCATCAATACTGGACCTGTCCTGAACATCGTCAGCTCATCAATACTGGACCTGTCCTGAACATTGTCAGCTCATTAATACTGGACCTGTCCTGAACATCGTCAGCTCATCAATACTGGACCTGTCCTGAACATTGTCAGCTCATTAATAATGGACCTGTCCTGAACATCGCTAGCTCATCAATACTGGACCTGTCCTGAATATCGTCGATTCATTAATACTGGACCTGTCCTAAACATCACCGGGTCATTAATACTGGGCCTGTCCTGAATATATTCAGCTCATTAATACTTAATCTGTCCTGAACATAGCAGGATCATCAGTAGTACCATAATTTAAATACTAGACCTGTCCTAACACTGTCGGATTATCTGTGCTGTGTACCAAAATTAAGAAAGGGACTTGATTAATTTGAGAATTTTTCATTTTGCCTAATTAAAATGGAATGTGGACCTGTCTTACATGTTACATTGTATACACTTACTTCTCAACCTCTCTATAAAAGCCAGCACACATAATATACCAAATTCGCAAATTTATTCTGATAACAAACTTAAATACATGAACGAATGTAATCTATACCAGTAAAGTTTGTTCAATTGAAGTTGAGAAATATTCTCCTTATGTAGCATGTACATCTCCTAGGTCAAAATGAATATCCACTGAGAAGAGCATCTGTCACCTGGTTCACAAAAAAATAAACTAAAGAGAACTGTACAAGAAAAATATTCTCCTTATGTAGCATGTACATCACCTGGTCAAAATGAATATCCACTGAGAAGAGTATCTATCACCAGGTTCAGACCCTACAAAAAAAAATAAACTAAAGAGAACTGTACAACAACATACCAGCTATCTATATTAATCCCTACCTGACTGAGCACATATTTCATTCAACAGTTACAAGAGATACATACACCATCACGTGTTCTCTAGCTATGAACTTTAACTGAGAAACCCTTTCCCGAAAAATCCGTATACTACCGCGTGTTCTTTAGTAACTTTAATTGCAAAACCCTTTTCCAACATATTACTATCCTTTCATCCTGGACTAGCAGAAAGCTACTTTTAATTGTGAACCATTTTCCAACTGGCTTCTATATAAATGTTCCAATTGCTCTCGATATAACAGTTGCGACCAGGGCTTTCATCAGAGGGAGAGACAGCAAATCAGAAGGGGGTTGGGCTGAACTGTCCCCAAATTAACAACTTATAGTTACAGCTTATAATTGCAAATAGTGGTAGCTCAAACCTACCACCAGATTAGAGATTGCCCTCTTTGAGTATAGGTGATTTTCTATTGAGGAGTGCAAGCAGAAAGTTTACAAATTAGTAATTTGCTCATCAAATTTTCACAATAATCTGTCATAAGTATTGTTTATTAGTCATCCAAGTACACTTCCAAGTAATTTATATGCGATGTCTTGTTTACTGCCGTAAAGTTAACCATTCAGAATATTATACTCATGCAATCTATATATATTATATATATATAATATATATATATATATATTATATATATATTATATATATATATTATATATATATATTATATATACATGTATATACATATACATATATACTGTTTGTATTATATTGGCAGTATTGTAAAATATACAATATGAAGGGGGGAAAATAGAGCGAATAATCTTCATGCTCCAGTGGTCATCCCTGTACGTTCTTCAATGCTGCACGACTTCTACCTGTAAACATCAAATTATGTGTATATATTATACATAATACACCTTAATCCAAGAAGTATATACTGTATGCTAATATTGAAAAATTGCCATAAATGACCCAAAGTAAAGTAATACTAAAGAGTAAGTTGTGCAACTTAAAGAACCCACTTGTCACCAGATTGCACAAATACAATAATTATTACCAATACAAAAAAAAAACACAGCCCTTCCTGATGTAGCTAATTAAACAGCACAGATCACAGGCACTTTACTATGGATCATACACAGTTCACTAATCCTATGGATCACACATAGTTCAAACCCTATGGATCACACATGCACTAACCCTATGGATCATACACAGTTCACTAACCCTATGGATCACACATAGTTCAAACCCTATGGATCACACATAGTTCACTAACCCTATGGATCACACATAGTTCACTAACCCTATGGATCATACACAGTTCACTAACCCTATGGATCACACATAGTTCAAACCCTATGGATCACATGTGGAAGGATAACACCAACTGGGATCAAGATATCAAAGGAGAACTAGCTCAACAATGGGACACGTGAGTACAAGAATTACCACTGATTACAGAACATCCAATTCCCAGATCCCTCAGAGATGCAAACAAAGTATACACTGAACAGCTGCATGGATTCTGCAATTCTTCACTTCATCTTACTGAAAATGAACTTCAGGCAACTCAACGACAAATTTATCAACAAATTCAGCAACAGTATTACTCAGAAGAAATCAAGATTATTAAGAAAAATGGCAGACAAAAAACCTTTAAACAATATGACCTCATGCTTGATAATAATTTGTTGGTAGTGAAAGGAAGAGTCATAGATAAAAGCATTCTCACTAAACCTCACCAGTAAATATTACTTCCAATTCATCCTATAGTTCAACATCTAGTCAAATCTGAACACATGCAAATGGGACATCCAGGTACTTCAGCATTGATGGCCATTCTCACAGAGACATATTATATCACAGGTTTAAAATCATTCCTAAAGGAATTGAGCAGAAAATGTGTGAAGTGTAAAAGAGCATCTAGTGTGAATTCTGGTTCAGTTCTTAGAGCAGGAAAACTAGTGAAGTGCATTCAGGATGTTTGTGAGCAATTTGAAAAAGAAACGCGTCATGAAGTCCGATCAACGAAACACAATGTTCCCAACTTTGGCAAAGATTTTGATGATGTCATAAAGACATTATCTGAGGAAAATATTTTTGTCCCTATTTCAGATAGACAACATGAATCATTTTCATTTAAATGTGGAATTCTTCAAAAGCTATCTCACACAGAACTACTAAAGAAAGCAAACCACAGCATTCAACAATTAATTTAATTTATTTTATTTATCACACTTGCATTTAGAACCACATATATCACAACACATACAACCACATTGAACATTGACATCTTCTGTTGAAAACATACAGTTTTTAAATAATAATGCTCTCCTACATATTTCCTGATTAGTAAAGTATGCTTTAACATTAGAATCGGCATATCTTCCTCCAACTCCTTCATACAATATTGCCACTGCAGGTTTATCATCTCTCCCAGCCCTCCCAATCTCTTGTGCATACTCCTCCAATGTAGTAGGGACACCCCAATGAAGAATTCTTCTTATGTTTGGACAGTCAATGTAGTGGCAATTATAATAGGCGAAGATTCCCATCTTGTTCTGTAAACAGTTTCAAGACCTGTTCTTTCTTGTCTGTCGTCATTATACTAGTAAACATATCTACCAGCCTAAATTTTGAGATGTGATATGGATAGCCAATTGGCTCTGTAATGAAGAGACCTAGTGATTCCTTTAGATGACCATATAATGCTTCACAATCTCTGAATTTTCGAACATACACAACAGTCTTTGGAAATAGAGTTCGTTTTTCTAATAGCTCAGAACATAAGGAATCAGCGAACTTTTGAATATTAGGGTGAACTTTACATGCAATGTTCACTCTAAAAGGTGATAGTGCAATTAAAGTAGGTTTTCTCACATAATTTCTTAGTAACTATGGAAAGTGTTTCTTCTGTAGCTGTAGCGGTTAGTGCCATCCCTTGGACATTTCCAGATATAAGGCTGCGCACCAAACACTCTTCTAAACTTGTCACCCCATAACTTCACTCAGTGTGCCTCATCTACGACAAGTACTACAAGTTTATCTCTGTAAGGCTGTGACAGTAGCATATTTCTGTACAACGGGTTCTCCAGAATGCTTTCTGGAGTAATGAATACCAGCTGAACTGCACCATTTAAAATCTTCCTTGTGATATTTGAATCAGCATGCTGTCCACTTACAAACACTGAGGCTATTCCTTAAGGTGTATATTTGTTTCACTGATCCATCATCAGAGATGTCAGGGGACTGATGCACAATACAATACTTCCGCGTGTACCTTAAAGGTACCAATAACTTAGGTACAGTAGCAGCAAAAGAATATGTTGGTTAGGCTGAGTTTCTTTAATCTTTAACTCAAATATTCTTAGACGCTTTGTCTAAAACTTACTTAATGTTCAGAATTGGCTGAAACCTTGCATCACTATCTTGTAAGCATTCACTTTGCTTGAAACCTTCCAATGAGTACCATGCATTAAATTTCATCATTAACAATTTGTACTATAAAGTGTACTAACTGGTATTAGTCTAAGGGGTAGTCTACAGGGTAGTCTGCGTGGTGGACACCCTCTGCATATAGGACCTGAAGTAGTAGCAAGATGCGTTTAAAATAAAAAACGAGATTAAGACGTGTATGAATTGGTGCTCGTGACGTGCTCGCAATTTTAGTCTTGGATACGTCATTGTTCTTACATAGCCTTTACAACTTTATTGGTTAAACATGAGCGATATTACCTGCTTCTAAGTGATCTGTTACAAGATTGAGAGCATGCATTTATTGAATAGCAGCATGGCACTTCAAATTTTGTTGTTTCTTCTCAATGAATAAAACTTCGTCTCAAATAATGGGAAGGAACTTTAGGGCTACCGTACATTTTAGACGCGTAAAGCTAACTATGTTAGAGAATGTCACTTTTAGCACTTATAAAATTGCGCTTATAATAATAGTTATAATTTATTAACGCTGTTAAAACAACAAAATAATGGTACTTTTGCTTATGATAACGTTAAGTTCTCTAAAGTCAGGGCAATCTATTCTCTTTAACTGTAGCAAAGCAGAGTATTATTGTCCTCCTACTTATGAATGTAGGCCCAGGGAACAACGCTGCACCGAAAGTGATAATTGTACATATCCCAACAATGATGATATGTGTTTTTCTGACGGTTCCAAGAAGTCCTACGCAGTCAGAGTAGGATACGCACGATTTATTAGAGTATTCGGAATAAATTTGATTTCACACCGTTTTGTACAGTATAGGGGCTTTACGTATGAATACCTCCGAACTGGTGTTGAAATATTGGATATTGTGAACCCATTCTTATACCGGTACCGAAACGATCGGGGAGTTAGTAAATTTCGGACAGTGGGATATAGCTCTTGTACGTATGAAGATGTGGATACAATAACAGCAATTTGGGATCAAAAATCGTATGATTTAATTTCAGACAACTGTATATCATTTTCAGAGGCTATGGTTAGATTTCTTATGAGTGACAAATGTGAAGGCAGACGACTGCAACCATGGCTAGAGACGACGGCACGGAAGAAAAAAAAGACCCCATCATGTATTTTTGGGTAGAAAATAAAAAATGAATGCACACAATATATATTATAAGAGAGTAGCAGGGGTGCAAGTTATCTGTATTAGTTGGCTCCACCTGGGGCAACTGCTGGAACATTTTATTGCGTATTGTACACAAATATATAAATACAGTCTGTAATAATAGTTAGCTACAGCCTAGTATAAGGGTCTCCAATTACTAGAGCTCTTTGAGGGCGCTACACTAAAGCTTTAGGTAAGGTGTATAAGGTACCAATAACTTAGGTACAGTAGCAGCAAAAGAATATGTTAGGTTAGGCTGAGTTTGCTTGAAACCTTCCAATGAGTACCATGCATTAAATTTCATCATTAACAATTTGTACTATAAAGTGTACTAACTGGAACCTTGCATCACTATCTTGTAAGCATTCACTTTGCTTGAAACCTTCCAATGAGTACCATGCATTAAATTTCATCATTAACAATTTGTACTATAAAGTGTACTAACTGGTATTAGTCTAAGGGATAGTCTACAGGGTAGTCTGCGTGGTGGACACCCTCTGCATATAGGACCTGAAGTAGTAGCAAGATGCGTTAAAATAAAACGAGATTTAGACGTGTATGAATTGGTGCTCGTGACGTGCTCGCAATTTTAGTCTTGGAACGTCATTGTTCTTATATAGCCTTTACAACTTTATTGGTTAAACATGAGTGATATTACCTGCTTCTAAGTGATCTGCTACAAGATTGAGAGCATGCATTTATTGAATAGTAGCATGGCACTTCAGGTGTATATCCTATTGAGGGGAGACACAAATTAGGTAAAGTAAGACTTTAAGGAATTATAGCAATAGACACAACCCTTAATTGTTGTTCATCATTATTCCTTACCTTATTTTCAGGTAATATAGAAAGTGTAGTCACTTCTGAATCTCTGGGCTCATTCTGGAGGATGACCTGACAGATGGCTGAAAGTAGTTGGCAACTGAAACATGCTCTGTAATGAGGTAAGGACTGCTCAGGTAGCTAGCAGGTAGACTATTCCAATTCCTTTTGGGATGGTGCAAATATAGCAAAAAAAAATGTTTGCATGGTAAATTCCTCCAAGCGATCCAGTCAGGACATGAGCATGATGGTTGAGTGAACATCACACTATGATTTTTTTCTATATAGTTCCAATTACTGAAAATATGCCTATTTCATCATCAATTATTAAAGTTACATCTTCACTAGTGTACTTCAATGCCTTTGATCTCTTTTCCAGGCAGTGTGAAAATTGTAGTCTTTGGTCTATTGTGTAAATAATCTGACATAATGGAATTATAATGTTCAAATTTGCTACTTCGTTTATAATTCAATGCTCGAAATGCCTTTACCCAAAGCTACAACACATATAATTCGTACTTTTGTACACAAAAATTATTCTTGTAATCAAATTGTAGTGTGTGTATAATAATCACATGCTATTAACATTACTGGGAACTACTGCATACTGAAAATATTTAAGATGATCAAATCACCTTAGCTGCAAAAATGCTGTACAAAAATTTAACTTGCTTCAATGCAGACCGAATTGGTAGGCTCCAATTATTTTACACCAAAAGCTCCACCTAAAGAGCCTGTAAACAAAAATTGAAACATTTTACAGGATAATTTGAATGTTTGAAAAACAATTAACAGGGTAAGGATTAATAAGAAACCTAGCATTTTATGCTTTGTACTCTTTGTTTACCTTTGGTGAGCTTAGCCATTTTCCATTAAGCCATTCCTGTACTGATGTGTTGTTTATCCAAATTTCAATGTCAGTTAGGTTCTGTACATGCTGATTATAGTAAACATTGAGGGGTTGATCATAGTCTGTTGGAGAAGGAGACTGAGCCATATCTCTGAGAAGATGGAGCAATGTGTTCCATCTTCAGAAGATAAGCCATGCTTCTTATCTTTGACCCATCTCTCCAGGCTTGTTCTTGACGGAAATCACAAAGGTATGTTACAAGCTGGGAATGTAGTTTGAATGGATTCAATCTCAGCTTCTGAATAGTCAACCATGAAGTATGGAGGTTGCCATGCAGGGTTCCATGATGACAAGATTTGTAAAGCTTCTCTTATTTGCTCAGTTGTTTCTGACTGAAGCACAAAATCAGCTATGACTGTATATCCCACATTAGTTTCAACAGCTACAAAAAATAGTAGGTTATAGGGAACTCCTGTTAAGGGTGCCCACACATAGCAACGCACACCGCCTGTAGATCCGGACATTAATTTATTCCCCGTCGATACCCCACCATTCGATAATACACCCTTGCCCTTCACTTCAGTTCAGCCAGCAGTTCTACAGTACTTCTTGAGTCTTCTTGGCATTCACTTCAGTTCAGCAAGTTATTTGGTTACATTATTGCATCGTTGTTGTTACATTTTGTTATGCTGAACGTTATATTGTGGGTTATCGTTTCTTACATTGTGTCATTTATACTCTATCATGTCTAATAAGCGTAGACAACGGGGTAAGCAACTTCCCTCTGTTCCACTTGAGCTTGACTCACACTCAGACGAAGCTACATGCAGGGGTTCTGATTCCGCCTCACTTTCTTCCAAATCTGCTAGCTCTTCCAGTTCAGAACATTCTCAGAGTACCATTACAGAATTCGACCGCTTTAGTGATTTTGATGGCTTTTCCTCAGCTCCAAAAAGTAAATCTGGCTCTTTCACTTCTGCCTCAGCTTCCGAACGCACAGGAAACTCGGAAAGCTCAGTACACCGTTCGGTAGAGCATCCTATTCTTCCTGGGTCTGATGACTTTGAGAGAGCTCAAGCCTTTGCTACTAATCTTAAGAGTACTAACAACATAGACCCTAATACCTGGATGCTTTACCATATGCAAGAGGAGATGCGTACGATTTCTGACAACACTAGCTCAAGGTACTCTGATTTTTCCCGAAACAGAAATTCAATAGGCGAGCTGAAAAATGGTGACGACATTTTTGTATTCCTCCACAAATTTGAGGCTATCATGCATTCAAAATGCATTCCTCAAGAGTTTTGGTTAGAGCACGTATCACCTTCCCTTACGGGAAAGTTTTGTGAGGCCTATTTTAATTGTTTCAAAAATACTTCCACTTATGCTGATATGCATGTTCTTCTGTTGGACGCAGTGGGGTATTCTCTTGTTGAATATTTAGACTCTTTAGATTTGAAATTCAGAAATATGGTTCTCTCTCTCTTATGGAATAGTTTACACACTGGAAATATAAATTTGAAGTGATTTTAGATACCCTGCCCTACCTTAATAATTTCCCTGATAAAGCTGTGGACTTATGGCTAAAACCTTTTCCATTATCGGTGTCTTGTCAGGTTTACCGCAAGATAGGCGAGAGTTGATCTTTGCTAAGGAAACCCGTACCTTTGATGACTAGTTTAAGGATTGTGTGTCTTTCTCTCCATCTAATGACCATGCTCATAGACAACGTTCTCATTTTCACCATTCTCACCATTCTCGTTACAACCATTACAACCATTCTCAGCCCTATCAGCACTTTAACCGGACTCAACGACCTCACCATTCAAATCGTGGTTATCAGCCTACCACTAGCCATACTGATTTCTTTCATCAAGGTTCCAGACCTTCCTTGAATAAGCAGCAGCGTGATCCATTGCTTCCACACCCTCCACACCCAGTTACTCAATCCTTGCCTGCTAGGCGCGCCATTGCAACTATAACTTGTTTTAAGTGCAATGCACAAGGGCATTATGCCAATAACTGCCAGAGTCCCCAATCATTTGGTGCTCGTTCACAGGCTCAATACATCCAGTCCCAACAACAATCAGCTCAAGCTCAACCTCAGGTTCCACAATCTCAATCTCAGACTAGACCATCTTCCAATAATTCTGGCCCCACTAGGGGTAACACCCAAGCACCCAAGCCTGTTCGTGTTGTTTCCAGTAATTCTGATGACACCAATTCATTTGACACAGAGTTCCTTAATGATCACAACTTAAATGATTCATTCATAGTAAAAGGTTCAGTTAACAGCTTTCAAACAGATGTAATTCTAGACTCTGGGGCAAGAGTCTCTCTGATTTCTTGCACACACCACCTTGTGGGGCATGGTCAGACATGAAGTCCCAGTATATGAGTTGGATGTTTCTTTGCCTTCATTGGAGGGCAAGTGTAGATTGGCAGTTCTTGACCGTCTGCTTCGTTACACTTTCCTACTTGGTTCAGATTTTGGCTGGGAGAAACTCCTTGATTTATTGTCGCATATTAAGTCCTCACCTGCCCCTGCTTTGGCCGTCACACGGGCCATGGCAGCTAGTGATGAGCTGGCTGAGAAGACGGCTCAGTCTTTGCAGTTGTCTGAAGGCGCCTCTCCCGTGGCGTTGGAAGACATTGCTGAGGTCGTTGAATCAGAGTCAGTTCCAGAGCAGAGTCCAGACCTTGCTATATCGCCTTCACTTGACACTTCAGATCACCTCTCACCTGCTAATACTATTTCAGATTCAGATCTTGTCACTAGCCTCTTGGGAAAGGTTGGAGAAAGGTTGGAGAAAGGTTGTTGTTGGTCTTGCAAGAGCTCTAGTGGTGAGGGAATCGGTTAAGCTCAGGCGAGAAGAAGAACCTACAAAGTTATCGGCACTTTATTTACTTATTAAACTCAATGAAGTTCATGGAATGGTAACAAATTGTCAGTTCATAAACTAAGTGTAGCAGGAGTTCATGTAGACCAATTCACATTGTTACCAGTGCTTGCGCACATTTTGTTTTAAACGTGCCAAGTAAAATCTACGTCAGCTTCACTTGGCCATACTTTAGACATGTTGCCTAGTAGAAATTCCTACACTACACTTAAGACTATCTCTACCCACTATTTATTCTTTCCTTCGGTTTGATTATTATTGGCGAGCGAGCGTAGCGAGCGAGACACTTACAGGGGTAACACAATTGAAAATCGGGATGTTTATTTATTTATTTATTTGTTTATAGCCCGTTACCCGTTACCCGAGCGACCCCGCTTGTCGTTAAGAACTATAAATCTGATACAGTCTGGTATGCCCATAAGAAAATGTATTAGCGGGGAAAAGTCTGATATAGTTCTTAGCAACCATAATTATGGTAGAAGGCAGATCAAAGCAAAATGGAATAATGAAGAGTTTGGGTACTTCAATACAATCACTAAGATAGCTAACGCTATACTTTGCTCGTTGTTTATGTTCTGGCTATAAAATAGTTATAAACCAAAATCATTAGGTTTGTATTTCGATTTATAAATCGCATACAAACCTCAATTTTGGTTTATAACTAGTGGTGTGCTTGAGCACAAATGGCGAGCGAGCCTAAAGACTATACTATTTAATTTTTATATGAATGATTTTGACTTCTAACACTGAAGCTACTGAAAATAAGGTCCAGTTTTTTAATTTAGCATACAGGGTAAAGGGATTTCAGTGCCATAGTAACAACTCTCTGCAACTACTTGGAAGGAAAACTACAACAACAAAACAATACACGTTATTTAAAAGTTTTCTTTGTGATATTATTTAGCTAAGTAGTGGTTGTAACACACAATGCTTTGACACAACTGGACATGCACCTACACTGACTTACCTTCGCAGTAGTCTAGTGGACAATGTATTTTCAAGTAAATACTGTTGCGCAAGGCTTATAGCCATGACAAAGAGCGCATTGACTTACCACGCCACTTGATAAATTGCTGCTGGCCAAAGAGGTAGGCCTGTTAGTTCATGTTGAGTGTATTAAGTGCCTAATAAGTGCAATTTATATTCTGAGAAAACAAGATAGGAATTAATTGTAGCTAGCTATAGCTCTGTACTACATTCTTAAGCAAAGCTATGGAAAGACTTAAAAAGATTTTTCTACAATGTTAATTGCTTCAAATCTAGTCTTGTGTCTATTTGGAGTTATGTGTTGCATCTTACTACCATCAAAAGAGACAATAAATATGTACAAAATACAATAAAATGTACTATAAGAAATATAATGGCACAAATAGTAATAAATTATTTGTTATTTTCAAGCTACTCTATTGTGTTTTGTTTATTTTAGAAATATATATATATATTTTACTCTCACATTCACTTATGATGTGACCATTTATGTGTTGTTCTATCTGTTTTAGACAATCATATCAAACATTAGCAAGGTTGTTGCCAAGATTACCTCTAGAGGAGGAAGAGCACAGAAACGGCCACGAACCACTTCACAAGATGCTTGCATGACTCCAGCAAAGAAAGCAAAGAGAGTATTAGCTTTGTCTGAGCAGGAACCTCCTCCTGTAAGTACTTCATCTCCCATTCCAACAACGGATTCGCCAAATGTTTCAGTATGTTTTATATGGTTTATCAAGTTAAATATAATAAAGCATGACTTCATGTTATAATATACAGGTCAATATTGAGTATAAAAGTGGACTGAAAAGTTTTACATTAACTCCAAATCGCAAACATTTGGGCAAGTCTTTAGCAAGAAGAAGTACGTATGCCATTATATCTGATCTCATGAACAACCCAAGGAGTCGCAATTACATTTTGAAGAAGATTGGAATAATGCTACGACAAGAGCTTACTGTAATGTCTTCTCACAAAACTAAGTCTATTTTAGGTAGCCAAGATATAGCTGATATGAAAAAGTTCACTTGGAGCAAAGTTCTAGATGAGCTTTCATTAAATGCTCCAATTCTTCATTCGTTGCTACTATCTTGCACATACCGACGTAGACCTCGAATGAACAGAGATGCTATTGTAGGCATGTGTAGTGCCATTCTGCTGAAATTCCGGTATTCAAGAATGAGCATGGTTCAAAGAATTTTGTCTTTGATCCTTCGTGCCGGAAGTAGTGGAAAACAGGTATGAATTTTTAAAGTTTCTATGCTAATTGTGTTTAGTATGTTCTTTATCTCAGGTGTATGAACGACTGCAGAAGGTCAATGTGTGTATGTCCCATGTAACAACTAACAGGCTAATGAATCTGATAGGAGTTGGACACGATACACTGGTGAAGACTTGGAGGGACAAACTTGTAGCAGATCTTAAGGAAGGACTTGGAGAGGTTGGTTGCGACAATCAAACTAAGCAACTTTCATTTGATGTATGTTTTCACAGGAGGATCAATTTTTATCAAGTCAGTCGATTGGGCCAGTTTCAGAGGATGAGCTGTTTGATTCCTGTTCAGAGTCCACTTCTGAGTCCCACTCCTCCACCACTTCTAGTGCCCAAACACCTCAGTTTTCACCATTGTCTTCTGACATGTCATTATTGGCTAATGAAGATACTGTTGAAGGAGGTGTTTTGACTTCACAATCGAATCTCCACAGTACTACTGAGGGGATGGAATCCTGTGGTAAGAATATATGCAGATAATTGAAGGCATAGGTGCATTTTTATTTTCTTCATGCAGGAGTTACTGCTACAAGTGAGGCAAACGTTCCAAAACAGCTAGGATACAAGCTCATTGGTGACAATATTGACAAAGGAGTGAAAACAAGGTTCATGAGAGTCGAAGATCACAGCAACAAGTCACTGCACTACTTTCATGCCTGTGCAATTGAAAATAGAGTTGATCTCAGGGAATATCCTGATGAACGCCCACAAGGATGTGAAGACTGTCCTAAACATCGAGCATTAAGGCTATTACCATCAGCAGAGGATGACAAAGAACTAAGACTTAATATTGGGACTATTATTGGTCGAATTCTGACACAACACATGCCGTATTTCAAGCTGACGTTTGAGGACATTGTGAAATGGCATATACCACATAAGTATTCTTCTGAAATGTCATCAAAGTCCATTGCAGGGCCGTAGTCGATAGTACGACCAGTACGACTTTGGTCGCACCTTTTTTTCGTCAAAGGTAAAGATCGTTACATAAAAATACTATATTATTAAATTAGTAGAGGTCGTTTATTGTAATGGTTGCGCGTGGTCACGATCTCCCGGTTGCTAAAAAATGAGCACTTGTAGTGATTCAAGTCGTGCGAGTAGCCTTCTGAGTGGACTTCCAGGGAAAACAAATCAACCTGTGACCTTTTCATTCCCTATAAGAGAGTATGGGAAAAAAACTGTGGTAAAGCGAGCGTTCCAAGCTACCTGGTTTGGTTCTTGGAGGTGGATTCACTACAATTAGGCAGAAGATTGTGTTCATTGTCATCTTTGCCTTACTGCCGTGAAGCAAAAGCTGATTAATCTTACTCCAGGAAATGACTCTGCTTTTGTAAGTTCAAACAATAATGTTAATTGAAGACTTTTACTTTAATGTTACATTTTTAGCTTGTTAGAGTTCTCACGTTTTTGGAACATTCACGTAATTATAATTCATTCATTCATTTTTTTTCTGATTCATAATAATAATTATAACCACATATCTCATTGGGCTAGACCACACCCACTTCCTGGCCTTACCTGTTCAGTTTAGCCGACTACGGCCCTGATTGTAGTAAGTAATTGTAATTAAATCCTTAATTGCAATTGTCACGTTTATGTTTGAAACTAAGATCCTCCCTCTTCTCATGTCCAACCTAGGAATAGTCAATAGGGTTAATTAGACCATCTATTCATCAACAACTAATATTCTCGAGATTCCAAATGTTATGTGATTACTATCCACTATCTCAGGGAATTAGCTAAGGGCACAACTAAAATTCCTCAATGTCTCTTACATGTTATTAGGTGCCCCTAGGTGTTCTAGCAAAGAATGAAAATTTGGGAGATGACATGGTTGACATCATGCTACACTTGCATCAGTATGTTCCTCTAACGCAAACAACAAAACAATTGTTTGTTCCAAGTATTGGAGAAGAGGTTGATATATGTCAAGCATCACTTCACCCGATCCTTTTAGGCAGTGATCAACTGACAGCTGCACGAGCAAGAGGAGCCAAAAAGACTAGAGTAAACTCTGTGACTTGTGGCACTCGTCTGGATGGATTAATTCCCTGTGCAGAAGACTGGCACACTAAAATGAACTTGCTTGATGTAAGTTAATTTTAAACATCAATTACCAATATATTTTAATAATGCAATGTTTCGTACAGGTAATTTGGAAGTATTATTATTCTATTTTCTCTGGAGCTGATCATGGTACACTGTATCAATTAAGAAATTTGATTGGGCGATCAAATGTATCTGGTGATCCTACAAAGAAGTACAATGAGTGTGATGATTTCTTCAAGTTAATTGTGAAGTGTCATATTTTGGTCGCAGCACTCCAACATTTAAATATGAAGTCACTTTCTGACGTTCCAGATATTGATAGTGTAAGTAATCCTGAAAACTTGTGGATGATACAAGCTGATGAACGAAAGACAATCCTTCAGGAAATATGTGAGGGAGTTGTGAACAAATTTGCCTCGTTTGATTTCAACCAATCACCAGCACCATCGCAAGACAAGGTCAGCTATTTATCATGCTAACATAATCCATCCCCCTCCCTTTTTATAGTCTGCTATATTGCTGTATTTTTATGCCTAATTATGTATTACATATATTTGTACATAATAGATTTTTGATTATGGCAGACAGCTCCTTGGTGTGGGATCATTTTACTTAGTTTTTTCAGATGCCATCAGCGAAGGTGATGGCTTACGAATACTACGGTATTGGAAATACCTTATACCACTTTTCAAGAGTTCGAATAGAAAAAACTATTCCATTGAAGTCCTCAATATGCTGAATCAATATGAGTTTATGCTCACTCCTCGCTTGTCTCAAGAGCTCCTCTGGAGTCGATTTGTAAATACTCATAGTATTCCAGGACGCAATATTCCCTGTGACTTATTCCAAGAACATTTCAACCGAGTGTGCAAGGAGGCTGTTCGGGGGCTTCGGGCGAATAAAACTGAGAAGGCAATCACAAAGATAGGGAAGACATTGGGAACAGTGGTACCAGTTCTTGACAACTATGACACTGAAAATGGAGTTACCCATGTGTCTGGTGCTCACAAGGTGCCAAGCTCAGGAAAAGATGTCAACATGATTATCGAACATTTGCTAAAAAACAAAATATTTTCAATTAACCAGGGCAGATGTCACTCTTGTTTTAGCACACCTCGGGATGTTTTACATGTATTGGACAAAGACACTTTAATTAAATGGATCATTGATCATATTTAATTTTAATGATCTGCATCAGTATGAATTTCATCACATTTGTAAAAAAAAAAATATTATCTTGAAAAAAAAATGTTATAAATCAATGGGAATTTTATTAAAAATTATTCTTTTGAATTTGAGATGAAAGTGAAAGATAAGTGATTATCAGAACAGTGCGAACATGTGCAAAGCTTTTGACATACATCACAGCACAAACACAAAGGTCCATCATAAGTACGCGAGTACTCATCAAAATCTTGAAACAAGGTATCTCTTCTACATGCAACATCATTATTTGAGTATTCAGTCATTGACTTATCCACATATCTCCTTCTGCCAGTATTCTTAACAAGAACTGCTAAGGAAGGAAGACTGTCACGACCAGCACGACCTGTCTGTTGAATATAAGACTCGATGTCATTAGGGGATCCATAATGGATAACTTGGCGAATGTCATGACAATCAACCCCCATCCCAAATGCTACTGTAGCAATTACTACACGTAATGCAGAATTACTGGTAAACAGGTTTACAATGCTCTCCTTTACTATCTCTTCCGTGCAGCTCATGTACATATCGACCAACCTGAATCTAGGGAGATCTGGTGCATCAGATGGTTCTGTAAACGAGTTTCCCAGACAGTTCTTAAAATACAGATAAATGTTTGCACAGTCTCTATAGTTTGTGCAGTACACAATCATTCGAGGGCATGCTTGTCGCTCTTGGTGAAGTCTCTTTGAAATCAAAGAAAACGTTTCTTCAACTGAGGAAGTCTGGACCACTGAGTACATCACATTTGATTTCACAGGAGGTCGTGAAACAATTAATTCATTTCTCATTCCAATGATACGTGCAATATCTCTTCTGAGTGTTTTTGTAGCTGTTGCTGTCAGTGCCATAATATTAACGTGTGATGGTAGTAAGCTTCTTATTTCACCAATTCTCAGAAGTAGCCTCCTAAATGTATCTCCCCTGATTTTTTTAAGATAACAATTAATTATATTTTTTACAAAATATGTGAAACAGTATTGTGACATACCATTTTTTCACTGTGTGAGCTTCATCCACTATGAAAGCTCGAAGCTGATGGGAGTATACTTCTCCTATGAGCATTTCTCTCCATCTTCTACTTGCCAGAATCATCTCTGGAGTGAAATATACTATTTGATATGCTCCTTTTATAACGTCCTTTCTCATTCGTTCATCATCCTGCTCTCCAGAAACATAACAGGCTTTAATACCCATTCTGGACAAAACTGTAACCTGCAAATAACATTCTTAATAGCTAAAAATCATAAACTGCGGTTTATTTTCTTACCTGGTCCTTCATTATAGCAGTCAGAGGTGTTACTACAATAATAATAGAGTTGGCCTCTTCTGGAAACAGTCTGTCGTATAGTAGAGGCAAACACTGGAAACAAAGACTCTTCCCAAATCCTGTTGGAAGAACAACAAAAACATCCCTTCGTAAGATCCCTGTGATTACCTCCAGTTGTTCTGATTTCACTGAATATCCAAGTTTTTAAAAAATGGACATCACTTCAGACCGAGCGGTCGACATCGCAGACATTGTAAAACGCACTTCTCTCCAGACTCGAGGTTGGGTAAGATATGCAATTAAGTCGATTCAAGCAATCTGATTGGAGCGCAACTATCGTTGCGCCGGAACAACTACTATACGTTCATGACACCAGACCCTTTCCTTCCTCCCCCGCCCACCAATAACGGAAGGTAAAGGGTCGGCTACGCCAGACTATTCAAGCAGTTGCAGAGAATTGTTACTTGAATCGCTTTACCGTGTATGCGAAATTTAAAAACTGGATCTTATTTTCAGTAGCTTCTAAGTCAAAATCATTCATATAAAAATAGTATAGTCTTTAGGCTCGCTCGCCATTTCATTTGTGCTCAAGCACATCACTAATTATAGTACGTACATTTAGGCAATAACACCCTTTACCTTACCTTAGTTGGTAAAGGGTAGTCAAGCTTGAGCAAGTCGGTAAAGTCAGTAAAGAGACTGACTGAAAGGCGGTTTGTTTGGGTTTTTTTTTGCTGGCTGGTGAAGTGCTGGCTGTATAAGAAAGGTATTGTCCTTGATGTTAGTTTTTACCTGCCTATATTTATTAACTTTGCATAAACTGGACTTACTTCACGTAGCATATAATTTTTACAACTTGTGTTCTCCTTCATATAAGTAGAAATACATGTCACAGACTTGAAAAGTTACGACGAATAACTTTTTGGCAGGAATAGGGAGGGAAACTCATTTTAAAAATAATAATTAAAAAACAAAAAACAAAAGAAATTCATCTAACCTTAATTATTCATGTTAGACTGCTTCTGAGGAAAAAGGTAGTATTTCTTCACTTGTTGCTTGATTTGTTTACAAATCATTGTATCCACTTATTCTTTTCTTGTTTATTGTTTTCTTTTTGTCTCAGCTATGATATTGAGGATAAGTGTGCTGATGATTATTTTTCTATACCAGACAGAGATAGATGAAAGTTTCATTGCAGTGGTATTATTGTTGTTGTTTTTACATTATAAGAAAGAATCAATTTTACTTATTGTGAGTTTAAGTTATTAACTGTGGAGTGCATCGAGGAGTTGGGGTGCATATGAAGTAAGTAATGGTTGCATGGAAAGGAGTACAAAATTAATAGACGTAGCGTTCTTATAAGGAGGATCTTTGCATGAATATCTTGCACCATCACACTGAATGCAATTAACCAAAGTCATTCTTCTTTTCGTATATATTTTAAGCTCACTAATTGTTGGCTAAATTATACAATAGCTCTTAATGTAATTCTCATTGTATATGTTGGTACTTGACTTGATCAGTTTTTGTTTTTTATTGTTTTTTTTAGCTTAGCAACAGTTTATAGAATGTATATGAACTTATGTATACAATGAAAATTTTTTGTCCATAGAGTAACACATAATGGTGTATTTGGCATTTATATTGTTGTGCACAGACAAGCCACTTTAGTGCGAGTTTGAAAAAGTGCACCTAGTAATGTTACGCATGTATAGACATGGTGGACAACCTTTAGAGAAAATGAAGAATGCTTCATTTATTAATTTCATTAATTTCATTTTGGTTTTGTTATTATAGGAGTTTCTAATTTTAATATTTTGGAGCAACAGCTGCTGAGAAGTAAGTTGAGGGTCTCCCATGTTTGTGGTTGTGTGTGACTGGGGTATGGTTGGTGGGTGTAGGTACTATCCTTCATTAACTAACGCCTCCTTGATGAATGATTTCATCCTACTTATGTATTTTGACACAGGTTATTTATAGGCAGTATTCAATAAAGAAATTTGGCTAGCAGGGGAGCAGATGGAACTATGCAGTTTAAATTAAAATTTCCTCTTAAAGTCTTTATTTTTAATATGTGTATAAGCAGGTGAACTATATCGATTAAAAAAGCTACATTGGCCATGGGAAAAAGCATCCCTTTTAGGGTGGTGGCAACTCTATTTGTGGGAGGGGAGGTGGGGTGTGATACGGAACTCGGGTTAAAAGGAGAAATCCCGGTGTTCCTCTCTTCCACATTCTGTGTTGGCTGTGCAGAAATAAATGCATCCTATTCTAGTGGTGGTGGTGGTAAGTTGCCTTGGTTAACGCTTGTTTGCCTAGCTATACGCCTTGCTTATCAGATTTGTTCTTATGTACTTGAAAACCCATTTTAATAATAGTATACATTATGATGTTTAATCACTAGAACTCTGGTACAAAAGAGCATTTTCAGTGGTGCGTACTTCGGAAAGGTGGCTTGATAAACAGAATCCTTTGGTTTAGTGATCCATACCCATCTCGGAAAAATTGATTGCTTACCTCTAGAAAATCAATTGCCTAATAGTTAAGTCGCAAAGAGAATGTGATGTAAGTCTTATGCTGTTATATCCGGTGATTAAGTGTATATTATATGTGTACAAGTGTTTTGTGTTGCTAAAGAATAACAATAAATTAAACAAGAACAACCACTAGCATTCAAATTTGAATTTCATTCAGAGAAGTAATGTGTAGTAATGTATGTGTGTGTGTTGTACTGCCTATGTGTGTGTGTGTTGTACTGCCTATGTGTAATATGTGTGTGTGTGTTGTACTGCCTATGTGTAATATGTGTGTGTGTGTTGTACTGCCTATGTGTAGTAATGTGTGTATGTGTATGTGTGTATGTTGTACTTCCTATGTGTAGTAATGTGTGGGTGTGTTGTACTGCCTATGTGTAGTAGTTTTTTGCCCTAACCAATCAAAGGGTCTGGTCAACTGACTGGGTAAATTATAATTCCATCATCTGCAAGAATTGAATGTTTTCTTGTACATATGTGGTACAATTTGTAAGTATAATAATATTTTAGTGGCACTTTTGCACTATTGTTTTTCTTAGTCCAATTAGCAAGGGGAAAAAATTGCACAGCTCGATTCATGTCAGTTGACCTACCTCTTTTTTGTCCTGCTAAGTTAGGTTTGTATGTGAATACTTAAGTATTTAAGTATGTATAGAAGAGTATGTTCAAGTCATGTTATGGTATACAGGGCTTCATACTGAATTTTTTTCTGTGAGGTGACTTTTTTCTAATTCCTACCTAGGATAGCAGCGTGTGAATAGGCCACAGAGAGGGGAGGGTGCGGGTCCTCTAGTTTGGGGGGAAGGGGGGGGGGGGGGGTAATGCTGGTATGAGCTCCTTTGTTCACTGTTATTTTTCAGAGGTATATTTCCAGAAACATTTAAACTTTTGAACATAATACACGTCCTTCCATTTGAAACAGCACCATCAGTTGAAACATCTTTCAGCTCATTAAAACCCGTATACGCAACAGGTTGGCCCATGAGAGTTGCCATTGAGGATCTTGGGCTTTCGGCTGTAAAGTTTGATGAACTTCTAGAAATTTTCAAAAAGTATTGTGCTTTGATTTACATTAAAAGAATTTGCTCTGAGTTACTATTTATAATTAAAAGTTCAGAATTCTTATGTAGCCCTGGTGCGGCTAAAGCATACAGCCATGTGAAAAGTTTGTTTGTTTGTTTCGTTTTTGCTTTCTGACTATAAGTGAACTAAAAAAATTATTCATGGTGCATGTCTTTTGTGTACATGAATTCACTTGATCGTGTGTATATATATTTTTTGTTTTTGTTTTTTTTTGTTTTGTTTTTGCTAAAATTCATATCATAAAGGCACCACCTACTTTCCTTTTTTTTTTCATGCATGACTTTAATAATAATAAAAAAAGTAATTTTTTAGCAAACTTTCTTATTTCCGATTGCTCAATAATTGTTGTGAGTCATTGTATCAACTACCCTTCCCTTATAAAACAACTTAATCCACACTAAGGACAATAGGGAGGACCACTTGTACTTGTTGAACAATTCCATTCTATAGAGTTACTTGACACCGATAAAACTTCAACCTTTATATGCAATCATTTGGCAAGCAATTGTATAATTACTTTTAGTACCCATTGGTTTACTTTTTTTTTTTCAGGCAAGTGGTAATAAATTCAACAAATGAGAAATTGACCAAACAACTACATGTAAATGTTGTTGTAGATTAAATTACCGAATTAATATGAACTTACTCAGAACAACAATTGTGACCGTCTACAGGAAAACCAGGCACAATGGGGCAGCCTTTGAAAAAAATTTTTTTTGCACTTACAGAGTTACAGAGTTGTCGGCGTCCAGATATTGAGCTCTCCAAGTTTTATCGTCGTAGCTTAAGTTGTTCCCGATATAATAGACCTAACCATTCCCTTCCGTCGGCTTGAAACAATACATTTTTAAGAAATTGATCGATCTTTTCTCGATATTTACGCACGCCGCGTTGTGCCCGGTTTTCCTGTAGACGGTCACAATTTAAGAAGTGCTACTTATTCCAACCGTTCATTAGGGATAACCAATACATTTTTTTTTTGGTCCACGAATTGATTTTGTCATTGCTAGCTAGTGTACTAGCAATGCTGAGGGTTCGCACCTTTTTCATTATTTTATATTGTACTACAGTTCATATTGTCCTTTTGTAAAAGTGCTAAATAAAATGTTAAATTGAGCATATTATTTCCTATGTACAAAGCTATGTTTGTGTGGGCTAAGAATGTACTATAATATTATTGCTAGTTCACATATTTACAGTTCATGAACAACATTACTCAGGAGAGATTTTAGATAGGTGGTTATGAATGAAAGAAAACTAGTAACGTGAAGGAATAGTTCATGTGTGGCATATTATTAATCAGTTTGCAACCTCAATTATTTGTTCCTGTTAAGGTATCCATACCTTAAGTGTGACGACTACAACGAAGTGTAAATGTAATGATAAATGCCCATTAAATAAATGATTCACTACTACAACAAATACTTTGGCGAGTGAGACACTATCAGGGGTAACTCAATTGAAAATCATATCATTGTTTATATATAATATGTGGGGATGTACGTACATAAAACAGTATTGACTTGAAAATGCATTATACACTAGACTAACTGCGAAGGAAAGTCTCGTGTGGGTGTATGTCCAGTTGTGTCAAAGCTACTGCTTACAGCTACTACTTAGCTAAAGAATATCACAAAGAAAACGTTTAAATAACGTGTACTGTTGTGTTGTTGTTGTTTTTTCCTTCAATTCAAACAGTTGCACGAGTTGTTACTATGGCACTGAAATCCCTTACCGTGTATGCTGTAATTTAAAAACTCAACCTTACAATCAGTAGTTTCAGTGTTAGAAGTCAAAATCATTCATATGAAAATAGTATAGTCTTTAGGCTCGCTCGCCAATTATGCTCAAGCACATCACTGGTAGTTCCTACCAAACTGCATACGTACTTCCTAGCTGGCTTGCCAGTGACACACAACAAGGTAATATTACTCGCATATGATTGCCGCAACAGGAGATGAAACTAGTAATAATGGAAAGCTGTGAGAAACAGAATGAAAAGAAAACTGCCAGAGGGACACAAAATGGAAGTCCTGAAAGCAGAATGAGGCAGATGTTAATTTAGTGTATTGTTTTAATTAATGTGTATCAGTATCACTTAGCTCATCAGTTAACAATAGCCATATCTCCTGGATAGCCAACATTTAGCCAAATCTCTGGTATCAGGGCGGGCAGCAGAAGACATGTGGGTAGGACGTCTGACTGATTGTCACAGTTGAGACTTGGCCCCCTCATAGCACATTAATTAAGGAGGTAATAATGTAGTTCCTGGGCCTGATCTTGTCTACTCTCAGACGGCTTGTGTGTGCCTTCTTGGTATACCAGGTTATGATAGCATCTTCCTACATGGTACATGTGGTACCATTGCTACACTGAACATTGATGTGTATGTGTGTGTATGTATGATATTTCTAGTTATTCTGTTTTTATGTCGTATTCAGCGAAGATAGTTGTATGCGTTGAATGTCTGTGGCATGCATGTTTGAGGGGGGCACTCTTGTTGTTTGGTGAATGATAAATGTGAGCCCTGGCCCTAGCCACATATAAAGGTGGTGGTGGTACCTCATGGCCAGTCAGTCAGTTGTTAATCCAAAGTCATCTCTGTGTGTCCTGTGTTTGTGTGCTTCTTTATTTTTATACTAGCAAAACTTCATATTTTCTTCAAAACAGTAATCAGTTGGATCATACAATATGTTTATTTCCTTTTAAAAAGTGACTAATTATTGACTCGGGAATTTGAGTTTCATTTTATTGCACATGCTAAATACAAAATCACTGCTAGGACTATAAGCCATATGAGCTTCCCCCCCCCCCAATATGCTCTGTGGGGCTCACAAAATTTGCATTACAACTCCACAAATAACTATCCAAGTCTATAGCCAGAAATTTTCAATAAGATGTCTTGGCAGGCTTAAAGTTATGGCTGAATGAGATTGAATGCTTGATTGCACAACTAGCAACAATAATTGAGATTGGTAAAAAATAAATGAAAAAAAAGCTGAAAGGAATAAATAATATATATAACCAAAGGATAGAGGTAGCTAAAATGAGGGGTTGTGGCGGACCTAGTGACAACAGGAAATGAGCAACGAACACTTTCATTACATATAGCACTTATCCACTTAGATCATCTTCATTAGCTAACACACAACACAACATTCCTCAATATCCATTAGTAGATTGCATACACACCATCACTATAAATAGCACCCAGTCCTGCAAACACATTCGGGCTTGTATGATTTAAAATTATCTCTTCCTAACTTTTCTGTATATTATAGAAATTACGCCATTACCTATTTGTGCACATGTAATTAAATGCATTACAGTCATACTGGGTCACAGGTAATATGGTTTTGTCTCCTTGTCTTTGTGGTCAAAAAAGTTCTTTATGTAATACGTTGTGTCTGGGGTGTCATGGACAGCCCCAAGAAGGACAAGGGACCAACCCAGACAAGCTTGACCGTAACCAAGGGACCTGATTGACAAGTCATTCATACTTAATGGACCCAATACCAGTTAGGCGTTAACGGTGTTGTTACTCCATTGTTTCATTTGTGCATATTATTCTTGAGATTTTTGTACAGTAGCTCAGTCTGACGAAAATTATAATAGTTGCATTTTGATATTGTTACTGAACATTTCAATTAAATTAGTATTACATAATGACTGTTTGACCATAGTCATATTCATTGTGTGGCAGAAGCTCTTGCTAGTGACAGAGTAGAGCACCGTTATATCTGGTTACATGATTCTGCTATCTTATTCTTATATTATTTGAAATGTGCACTTGTAATTTTTATTAGCCACTTTTCTTTTCTTCACCCCAACTCCCCACCCCGCTGCAATTATGCCATTGCAAAGAATAAATTAAAGCAAGCTCAAATGAGGAGGCTCATACAAGGAGTACACAAGAATTCCCTGAGTATATGCCTGATCAGTTCTCTTTATGTTTTTCTAAAATTAATAAGGAACTTATGTTTTTGTATCCAAACACATGGAATAGTCAATAGTCTGCCTCCTCCCTCCCTCATAATCATCTCACCCAGAAGATATGTAGAACGGTAAATATAAGCTGTTGTATGAGACTAGGTCAGTCATGCCAGGAATTTCTATTTATCCTACAGGAAGTTCTTAACTGTATGTTTACGTGGTCAGAGCAGTTACTGACTACATTTAGATTATACATTTAGGCCATGAGCCAGGGGCTCAAGTTTTGTTTCTCAGTATCATCTGGGGGGACTAAGGTTCATAGTGATTTTTGAGAAGATATATATTCCTGGAGTTGGAAAATATGTGATAGCATTGCATAAGTGGTAGCTTGTGGTGTTTATCACCACCTTTTATATTGCACCCCTGGCTTTCAGTTTGAGTTTTAATTCTAGGTGTATAGGCTTTTACCATTTGCTTTATATGCAACTGTCACATTATTAATGCTGTGTGGTCATCAGACCACACCCAGTAGCTAATGCTGAGCACATGGTACATGTCATTAGACCACACCCAGTACCTAATGCTGAATCATCAGATTGAGCTGCATGAGCACATGTCTCTTAAAAGGTAGAATTGGAAGCTGTTCTTCTCACTGGGATATATCTTAAACAAGTAAGATGCTCACAAATAAGTTAGTGTGTGCTAGTACTACACCTGTTCACATTTTCAGGTACTCAATCTGTGTGTGGTACTACATAGCTGTAATTTGGTAATCAGAAATGGAACAGTGCATCATATGCACCCAAAAGGTTGAAAAGGATGACCATTTAGTCAGTCCTCAAACATATGTGTCATGGCAAGCGTTACTTGAAGCTGCCAGAATAAGAAGCCATGACCCTATTATGGAAGTTGCCAAGCACCAAGTAGATAAAGAAGTGCCTAAAATTTATTATCACCGGAAATGTAGAAGCGTTTTCACCATGAAGAGAGATCTGGAAACTATTGTAAAGAAAAGATCAAGTGAAAACCTTGGTGATGGTGCTGCTTGCTCTTCTAAAAGGTTATGTAGGAGATCTTCAGAATCAAGGGTTTATGATGCAGTCTGTATCTTCTGTAATAAGGTGAAGTTTCAGAAGGGTTCAAAGTCTCGTGAAAAGCTTACACAGGCTGTTCAACTGAGAGCAGATAAAACCCTGAGAGAATGTGCCATTCAAAAAAATGATGGAAAGATCTTAGCAGGCCAGTAGAGATATAGTTGCTGCTGAAGCCCACTATCATCATTTATGTTATAAGAATTACACAAGAATGAAGCCAAGGCCTGAAGATGTGAAAGAAGGTGACAATGAGTTGGAAGAAGCTTATGGTAGCCTCTTTGAGTACATTAGAACTGACATTATACCTAATAAGAAGATTGTTCAAGTCACTTCCTTAACTGCAAAACTTAAATCCTTTCAGGTGAAATAAGTGAGTCAACTAGGAAGAATATCCGCAGGAGACTAGAATCAGAGTTTGAGAATTCAGTGCACATATTTCCTGATGACAAGGTGTGGTTGTTGATGGTTCCTGTCAGTGTAACATTACAAGATGTTGTCTTGGAGAATCAAAGTCTACAGAAGGAACTTGAAATTTGGAAGTCAAAGGTGACTAACCTCAAACAGACCGATCAGGTTTCAACAAAACTCAGATATGTCATCAAAGAAGACATGAAACCCACTCCTTGGCCTTACCACCCATCTGATGTTAACAGCACATGCATACCGCACTACCTAGAGCGCTTTCTCACTGGGCTTTTGACTGGAGATCCTGATGTTAAGAGTCGATCACATAGGGTCAGCACACTTGTGCAGTCTTTTAGTCAGGATATGATATATGCTGTGTCACACGGCCAACCATCTACTGCTCCCTTATGCAGTCAAAACACTGACTGGAAACACTGAAGTTATCCGACTGCTTAACAAGTTTGGGCATGGTGTATCATACTCTCAGTTGGAGGAGAATGACACTGCTCTTTGTCTCCAGAAATTGGCAACTAGTCTCAACCATCGAGTTGCACTTCCAGCATCAATTAAACCTTATGTCTTCACAAACCTTTCATGGGACAATATTGATCGACTGGAAGAGACTCTTACTGGTAAAGGCACTTCGCATCGGGTCAATGGTAGAGCTGTACAGACCAATGTTTATGGACCCTATATATCTGCTACTGAACTTCCACGTGTTGAAAAGAAAAAGCAGAGATCAGTCAGTATTGAGCATGAAGAGCTAGACGTCTATGTAGCAGGTGCACATGTAGGCCCACAAGGTCTCCTAACTAGAGAGGGTTATGTGCAAGAATCTCAAAAAGCAGTTCAAGTTGCCTGCAAGAAAAACCTCCTGTGGATCCTTGCAAGGAGAGCTAACCAAGAGAATCAGGCAATTCCAAGCTGAACTGGGTTCAACATAAGAACCAGAGACCAAGTATCAATCTCAGAAGATGTTGTTGGGTATCTGCCCACCATCAATGCTCCAGCAACAGAGATGAATACTGTTTTCGAAATTCTGAACAGATCAGAACTGATCAGAAAAAAGCTTTTGTTGGAAAGTATTGTGGTAGTCATGGATCAGGCACTCTATGCAAAAGCTGCAGAAATTGTATGGAAGCAAAGAGAACAGTTTCCCAACATTGTCCTTCGGATGGGTACGTTCCACACCATTTGCAATGCCTTATCCATTCTAGGTAAGCGATTTGGGGATGCTGGTCTGAAGGATATCTGCATAGAGGCTGGGATAGTTGCCGAGGGATCTATCAACGGTGTCCTTGATGGTAAACACTACTATCGTGGTGTACGAGTTCACAAGCACATCTATGACGCCCTGATGAGATTGGCATGGGGACAGTTTGTGGTGTGGGTGGAGGACAACTTGGAAGCAGTTACCATGATCAAAGCATTAGAGAATAAAGTCAACATTATGGCTGATGATTTAAACCAACAGGATTTTGACAAGTTGCTAGAGAGTTCAGTCTTAGCAAAGCTGGTGACACTGTGGATGGATTATCTGGAACACCTCCGTCATCAAAATGGAGAGCTATCAGCTTTTTGGATGTCCTACATCGACATGATGGAGAATGTGGTTTTAGGCCTTCTTCGTGCTTCTCGTGAGGGAAATTAGAGTCTGCATCTCAATGCCACTCGGTCTATGCTCCCATGGTGTTTTGCCTACGACAATGTGAACTATGCCAGATATCTTTCACCATACTTTGCTGAGATGACTAATCTCCCAGAGAAGAAGCCAGATGTTTATGAGGCTTTCAAGGCAGGTCAATTCTCAGTGCAGTTGTCCAGTAATAACCCCTTTGGTCGGATCCCTGTAGATTAGATCACCGAGGTTACAATTAACAAGTACACTCAGACTCCTGGTGGTACTGCCAGATTTAGTTTGAAAGCTGGCGCTATCAAGCGATACTATATGACAGCAGAGCATCGCAGTGCATTCCTTGGCCAGATAAGACAAATTGCACTAGGAAAGACCTCGGAACTTCACCATGCTGAGCTACGGCAGACACGAATAAAAAAGGATGAGGAAGCAGTGTCAGCAGTTGTACAGCTCATCCAAGGATGGATCAACCCCTTTACAGAGAACCAAGATCTTATTGGCATCTCCACTGCTAAGATAGCCCCCAGGGATATCACTTCTGACCTTATGAAGGCACACTCTACTGGTGAGAAATGTTATTCCAAATTCAGGAGTGAGAGACTGGAGAAGGACGTACCTACAGTGAAATTTCACGACATACTACCTGCAAATAAGCTGAAAACTTTCAGTAATCTTTGCAAGAAGAAGGCAGTGAAATCAAGTGGGAGAATGATCATCCTGAAAGCAGATAGAACTCTGTTTGGTCGGATTATAGTAATGGCACAAGGACGAAGCCTCAAAATGGAAGATATCTTATCTCATCCCCTTGGTCCTTTACCATGGGCCTTGTCCACATCAGATGGACTGCTGAGGAAGACTAACAAAGCTTCTTTAGCAACCCACCTTCAGAAGGGTATGGCTGTTGCAGAGGAACACCTGGAGAATTGTGCTTCAATAGTTGATGGGATGAACTTGGTCCAGAGAGTCAAGGGTGATCAGGCCACCTTTGGAGACATTGCCTCTTCTATTTTGTTGATGGCACTGAGAGAAGGAAGCCAGGACAGACGGATAGATATTGTGTTTGACACTTACCAGGAGAACTCAATCAAGAATAGCGAGCGATCAGTTCGAGGTGAAGAGACTGGGCACCAGTTACACAGTATTACAAGTGCAGAGATTGTGAGGCAGTGGAGGCCATTCTTGTCAAAGATCGTCTACAAGACAATATTATATAATATTGTAATATTATATATAATAATATATAATTAATATATATTGACATTATACAGAATTGTACATTGTAATTGTCATTCATACATTATTACTATGTATATCTAAAAGTGTGCATGCCGTCTCCAGGTGTGAGATAAGGAAGCTGAAGGCGGTGTGACATTTGCCCTTTTTTAATATAAGGCCTTTTCTAAACTATTTTATTAATTTGTACCTTGGTTTTATCAGTTGCTCAATTCACAGTGAATATGGAAAGCATCCAAAAGTTTCTATGTGTCCTAGCCTAACCTTCATTCAGTCCATACAAGATTTACACTACCAAGGGCCCTCGTCATATAACCATACATAATATAATAAACTAGTGTTCCACACCTTGCACAAATAGGATAGGTGGGATAGGGGGCTTTAACCCTTTAATGTTGGCGAAAGAGAATATTGTAGACCAAAAGCGACTTGTAATTGTTGAATTTAGGAAATGGTTAGTAATAAATAAATAGTAATAGTATTGATTCCTCTTCCATTTCTCCTTTCTCTAATACATTGTTGTTGTTTTTTGTTTGTTACCACCAACATTAATATATAAAATGCAACAATATATCTTCCCTTCTCCTTTCCCCAGCCCAAGCTACCCTACCATCGTCTGAAGTTTGTTCCCTCCATATTCCTATACAAATGTAGCTTAATTTTAGCGAGTGATTATTACGACCCTTTTTTTTTTCAGACTCAGTTTATATCAGGAATAAAAACTGACAAGGCAATAAATATGGTCACATGGGCATGAAATAATAGGGCGTTACTCGGTGACCACACTCAAACTATGCCGAAACCACACCTATCAAAATTAAATACTGGAAGCAGCAGCAATTACAATGCATTCATGCATGGATGCTATTATTGTATACAAGCTAACTATTGGATCAGCTTTTGTTTCATATAGACAACTGAGAATGCGTATGGTCTATCTGTAGATATAAACTAGTGATGATCTCATTTAGTGAGCCATACATGTGTACAGATATAATTAAATTCACTGAAGATTCCTCGTCAGATCAGAACATATCTGTTGTGTCGACTTCCACACTAAACTAGAACTAAATCTAAGTTATAAATTTTGAATTTTATTTATTAATGGAAGGAGTATTGAAATTAATGTAATACTTCATTATCTTAGAATTAAGTCAACAATCTGGACTTCCACCTCCTTTCCATCAGCTGCATTTATTTCATGTCATGCATGTCAGCATGTAACAGTGTGGTTTTGTAATAATGACAATTTTAGAGTCCATGAAACAGGGCTGAACCCCATGTACCCACAAATGTGTGTGTGTGTGTGTTTTGAATTTTCACGTATCATAGCTATGTAACATATTCTTCTTTTATTATAGAAATATTTAGGAAAGTGAGGTAGGAAAGAATTGAGTGACAGAGTACCACAACAACCAATTGTATAAAGTGTGCACCACAACAAGGAGATGTTATATTATAAAAAGTATAAAAAAAACCTGACTGGAGGCCATTTAATTTGACCAGTAAGGTATTCTGTGCTCCTTTATGTGGCTGCACCAATGTGTTGGAAATTTTTTTTAATATAATTGGGAAGTACACACTACAGGAGGATTATATATGGATTGGCAGGAAGCAAGCTAGGTTATCTCACAATGGTGCAACCATTGGCTCACCTACATAAGTGGGCCTATGATCTGAGCCAATGTTCTGGAAGTTTTGTTTTATAAGAATTAAGTCAACAATTATTCCCCTAGGGCAATTGACCTTGAAGTATCTATGAAAATTGAAGGTCCAACTGGTTTGGTTGTTTTTTTTTAAACACTTTGAACATATGTTAGATTGTGCAGTCTATTAGGTCCAGGAAGCTGTGGGCCATACAACCCCACAGCTTACATTTGTTGAGTAATGATGGGCCCCTGGCAAAGATGACTACAAGTCTTTAAGTTTAGGTGTATGTATAATGATGTAGCATGCAGTGTTTGTGAAAGATGTTTCTAAGCTAATTCTTTAGCCTTCCAAGTGATTTACCAAAGTTAGTTATCAGCAGCCAAAAATAAAGTGTTGTACCAAATTACAATAACATGTAGCATGACTCATCCTAAGTTGTCTATAATTTATAGCAGCTGTATTTTCATCTATTTGCAGCTGGCTGGCTCTCTTGCAGCTGTTATCTAGGGTCCTCCTGCTTTTTCCCTCCAGATTGAATGTTTCTTCCTGAGTGAAAAAGTAGTTTGAGTCATTCTCATGCAGATAAAATTACATAATTCTCAAACACAAAGTTCATGCAACAGCCAAGTATTGTACCAAATAATATTACAATGACAACAATATAATTATGATCAGTTAATAGGAATTGGAGCAATGACAAGAACACTATCTTTTCCAATGTTTCTCCAAAATTAACCTTGGTTTTAACAAAAACAACTCTGTCAGTTATGTTTTAAATATAATAAAATCTGAGATCATCTTGTAAAGTAGCTGCCCATACTTGCGTGGTAAAACCAAACCATCCACGGCACTGATGTGGAATGTAAGGCACACATTGTGCTAGCCATAATCTGTGGGTCTCAGTTGAAATAGAATTACTACAGCTTACAATTACTGTGCAGCATACAAATCGGATTATTTCAACTAATTGATTATTAACAATTACCTTTGAAGAATTTCCATACCTTGATTTTTCTGATGCTAATTTGATGGCCCCATTGACAATTGCATTAGTGTATTTGTGCAACCGCACAATGTGGTAGTTGTTGCCGTCATAGGTCGTGTGTAAAACTTGATGTATTCTTTCCAGTTCGATTTCGTCAAAAACTTTTTGAAATATTGGACGGAGAGGTTTAATTTCGTTTTTGTCAAGAAAACTGAAATCAGACAATGTTCCTTTCTTATGCTCATGAAGCAAAGATGAAAATTCATTTTGGAATTCACTAGGCCATAGATTACTGTCAGTTGATTGCATGCTTGTGAGTTTCCTCATAATTTGTATCTGTATGTTATGAGTGTTTGCATGGAAAGAACCAGCAATGCCATTCATGGCAGCACCTGCCAACTTAGTCTTCTTCACTGGTTAATTCATTTTAAATGAACAGGAGGATAAATCCCAGAGTCCTGGCTAGAATCTCTCTTTACTAACAAGAAGGGGGCAGCTGGCTAAACTAAATCCCAGTGAAATGTAGTGTGTGGTAAAAAGCTAGCAAACTTTTGTAGCTGAGTTTACATTGGTAATGTAAACTGCCTATTCAGACTGACCAGGTTTAACCATGCAATTCCACTAGGTGGAACAGTGGTCAGTAGATAGTGGCTAGGTGTTATTCTTAGCAGTAGCTGTAACACACACACACACAAACACACACACACACACACACACTTGTTGACTGGACTGCCAATACAAGACTTACCTTCATGGTTAGACTATTGGACAAAGGTTTTTCAAGTAGAGTTGATGACCTGATTCACCGTGAGATTTGTGTATGTGACAGTGAGACCTATTGACATTAACAAAGAAAGCCTTGAGTCTCAATGTGAAACAGTAAAAGTTGAGAGGTCTGTGAATATAATAGCCCTGTTGATTATTAAGGATTCTTTCATAGTTCATGCTAGAGAATGTGAATAAACCAAGCACACGACAAAAAGTGAAATTTCCTGCTGTCACGTATTTAGGAAAATTCTTATTTTCATTACCTTTCATGTAAAGGATAGGGCTAAATATCCTAATGTCCTGGGTGTTAGCGCTATCCTGTACTCGAAAGGTGGTGAAAGTTATAACTTCCTAAATACATTACTATAGGAATTTTACATTTTGCCCTGTGAAGGTTAATGGCATATTGCATATAGCTATTAGTTGACTCATCACCAGCAGAAAGGCTCTCATAATCGGAAATCATTGGCTTAATACTATATGGACCAGTGTCTCTGGTAAACTCGTTTCCACTATCTGAGTCTGTGTTACTTTCCATTCCACCATGCTAATCACTGCCAGCTTCAGTTACCAAAGTGGTGCAAGTAACCCTCAAGGTAATTCTGATAGCTTTGGGTTAACACAAGTTTTGAAAATTGATTTGAGGCTCAAGCTTAGCTACTAAGATTTTTCAGAAATTTAAATAAAAATAATTCTCAAAATAATGTTGCTTATCCTTTAAAAGTTGATTTCATCATTACAGTATTTGGTAACCAACAGCCATATTTTACAGCCTCGAGAAGCTTCACTATGTATGGGAAACCAAAGAAGCCTTTTTGCTCTCAGATGACCATTCGAAGTTTATCAATAATTTGTTTCAAGAATTCGACTTGTGTAAGAGTGGATGACATACAAATATCCTGTTTTCATCCCACCTCCTGTGACATCTTTTCTAGAGGAACTTGCCACAGCGTTCATAACTCTGTACACACAATCAACAATAATGAATGAAGCATGCTATATTAATAACTCAAATATCTATATCTGAATAGTTAGAGTAAATTATCCACATGCCAGTAAACATAGAATAATGTGATAGAATATAAAATACGCAATGTATACATAATGCAATCTATAAACAATTTTAAACCCATACCACACGTGATATGTACATAATAAAAGGACAATTGAATGTATTGTGCGAATACACACATGATATCTAAAACTTAACACACACACACAAATATAAATCTAATTGTACAAGCAAACACACATGATATGTATGTGGGGGGGAAGCTACAGAGGCTCGGGTGGTTCCTGGGTCTTCCTGTGTGGGGGAAGCTACAGAGGCTCGGGTGGTCCTGGGTCTTCCTGTTGGTAGAGTGTACTGCCACCAGAGTCAGTCCAGCAAGTTTCCTTCACAACTTGTTAGTGTTTTAAATCTAACTTTAATTAATGAAGTGTCAAGTGCTGTGTGTGAATGACTGAAGGTGAATGAAATGTTCTGAGCTTAAGTAAGCTCCAGTGAAACAATACAAGTACAACACAATAGGGCCCAGCTCTGGCTGGCCAAAACCAAGAGGTGACGTAAAAATCAAGTGTACTGCAAGTGAGTGATAACACAAAACTAGTACGAGATCATAATATGTAAGAAAAATGACAAAGGTTCATGTGTAACAAAAGTAATTGTTCATGTGTAACAAAAGTAATTGTTCATGTGTGATGTGGGAGAAGTTGAGGTGGGGCTTCTCCCACATATGAGAATACATATACAAGATGCATGCAAGTATAAAATACACAGTATGTATATGCATATAGGTGTAGTACTTACTACTTTCAGACCTCACAGCTTTTTTAGCCTTCTCTAGTTTTAATTCGTGTTTTCTTACATATCTGGCATCTTTCTATGTACAAAACATAAACAGATAAAGGAATAAAGTAATTCATTTAAATAAGAAATCTAACATGGTGTCTTAAATGTAGCTTTTAGATTCCTATATCACACACATCTAATCTACTAAGAGTTGGTTGTTCTCACACAGTATTTATGTTGTTCTCATAAACCAAACTCAGCTCGCTACTTGGCATGAACTGATTAAACAGGAGGCTCGAACAATACCCTAGGTATTTGTGATTTCATATGTATTTAAAAATTTTAATCTCCATAAAATGATTTTCTTAGTCAAACACTAAAATGAAGAATCAAGGACACGAACCATCAATTGTACTATACACTAGCTAGTGATTACAAATACGAAAAGAATAATTTACTTGGCATAGTATATGTCGATATGTAGTTCATACAAGTTGATACGTAGCTGTACAAGTTGCCCAACTCTGTGCAATGAAATGATAGATGTCAGTTCTGTCTCCTGAGGGAAGCTAAAGTGCAAGAAAGAAAGAAAGGTGGAACTTAATTGCAGAGTGCATAATTATTTACTTCATCACAGCATTCCCAGTAGGTTCTCAAATCCACCAAGAATTCTGTCAATGACAACACCCCGGAGCTCCCGTTCAGGGTGGAGGCCGCGTCCTGTGACACCGGGAAGGTTGGCGGGTCTGACTAAAACACGGACCGGACCGGACCCACGGACCGGACTAAATTCGCGAAAATCTCGCGCACAGCGAGCGCGCATGCCTGGACTCCATGATTATCTATAATAGAGCTATAGTACTTCCTTGTTTCTCTTTCAGTGTCAATAAGTTGAAGAGAAAGATGTATTACTTAGCAAAGATAAGCCCAAACAGCATTCATTTATTGTTGTCAGCATCAACATAACATTTTTGTAAACATTGCCGTTATTTACTAGCATTCCATTGTTGTTTTGCATACTATCATAATTATAATTGTTCTTGTTGTTACCATTGCCATAATAATATTATTAACAATAACAAAAAAAATAAAAAAAATAAAAAAATGATAACAACAATAAAATAATACCGATAATAATAATAAAATTGTGGGGCACCTTTGAGTTTGAGGATGTAGGCTTTATAGCTACTCGGACTGCCCTCAGAAATGCATAACTGCCACCAGAGTCGATCTATATTATAGCTGATACTGCACCCTCAGCAGTAACTAAATCAAATACTCCTCCAATGCTCAGATGTATATAAAGGAGCAATTAATTAATAGCATGCATAAGATGTGTGAAGGTAACTACAACCAAAGACTTATTGAAGATATGATGAGATAGTTAAATATTATATGGCCGTCCATCCACAAGTGTAACATAAAAAGAAAAAAGAAACGAGGCACTGACTGTGCTCATTAGGTGAGAGCACACTAGCTAAGAGAACAGTTAGGTAAGTTACAGGTGTGATTCTGCAAAGTGTGATATGATGATATCTCTTTATTCTTCATCCTCTTGTGGGAAGCCCCACAATTATAGTAGCAATAATTATTATTATCATGTACTGAACTCAGGTACTCCCATAGAGATTAATACAAATCCAACCACCCCAATATTTTACCATTACATTCCCTTTGGCATTCTAAAAGTGTTATTGCATCCCCTTGGGGTTAATTCCAATTTTCTGTTTTCATAATAAAATTTTCATAGTAAATACAAATACACCATTTCGACATATCTATATGTGTTATTCTTTTATCTATTAGTGAATTATCACTATTATTATTGCGTGTCTTTAGATGCTATGGACATTGTGAAACTTGGTATCTGTGTTGCTGTAGGGAAGCCAATATTGATTGATAACCAGTGAGTGTTGGTCCAGCAAGCAAGAACTGAGTCGTCAAGTCTTTATTTGCAGTACCACTTGATGAAATACTAGAAATTGAAGGCTCAGGCTACCTGTATGAGCTCAAGACATACAGAGCTGGAGAAAGATCCATTTTAGTGGTCAGGCCAAGAAAAAGTGTGGTCATGGGTGTGGCCAGTACACAGAGACATGTAATGAAATGTGCCACTTTTAACTGGACATGTGTTTTAATCAAAAATGACAAAGAATTACACTGCAAGTAACAATAACACATAATCTTTCTTATATGATCATTGTTTGCTCCAAAGTCTGTTTTTTCTCTCCATGAATATGTAATGTCATCCCCAAAAAGTGGTCAGGCCATACCCTAACCAGCCTGACAATGTACTCCGGCCCCTTTGTTGTTCTTGTGAGGCCTTTTTATAATTGTTGAGACTTGACAGATTTTTATGTCCAGTAATTGAATAATTTGAGTTTCTGGTATATTATGTTTTGTATCACAAGTCACATAGTTTTTCTTGCTGAATGGTTTGTTTTCTTCCCAGACAATCCTGCAGTTGCAGCCATCCTCTTCATTATTGTGTTAATCCTGTCATTACCTATCATTTGCTTATTGTACCAGATGTTGTCATTTAAGTGATTATAGTTTACAGCCGAATAAAAAGCTGAAATAATTGACAGCTGAAATAATTGACATAAACATCCCTTATAGTGGTTCACTCACCAATTATCTTTTGCAGTGATCAAAATAACATATTAGTCTACGCTGTTGACCGTTTTTATTTTATTTTTGTTTTTGTTCTATTTGTATTTTAGCCTATACAGTTGTAGCATAGCTCCATACCCTACCCACAATTCTAATACAAAACATTTCCAAGTGCCTTAGATGATTTATCTGCAAGGCATAACAGAATGAGAATGTGGCATAATTACTATGTTAATGATTCAGTCATTCTCGGCTGAAATAATTATAATAATAGCTAATTTTCTCGTTCTTACAACCAATAATATTGTTAATTAAAACTTAACCCGATATTTCGACTTCTTGCCGAATATAGTAGGATATAGTAGACAGTAAACGTACCCTCCAGAAATCTTGCTGTTTACACTGTGTTAGTATATCACCACAGAGAGTTTGACCACAGTTGACCCCTGAAGAAGTAGAAGATGCCGAGGAATACATCAGAAACCTTGTCAAACAAATGGCACCAAACGCCTCTGGAACCACTTCCGCATTACCAGCCAACAGCTCAGCCAAGAGCAAGCCGAATAAATTGCCGCCAGATCAAGTGCCCTCTTTGCACAGACAAGCACAACTTTGTTCGGTGTCAACCCTTCGCCCACTATGACGTAGACAAGTTTGTTTGGGAGAAGCGATAGTGTACTAACTGTCTAGGAGAAGGACATGGCTACATGCACTGCCCCTCCAAGTACACCTGCCGAACATGCCACAATAAACACCACACGATGCTGCATCGAGAAAAGTCCACCAGAGAAGCCACGAATAGCAGTTCTTTGTGTCAAAGTTCAACCACATGATGTGGATTCAGACAAAGCTGACAGTGACGTGACATTCGTGGAGACAGCTATGGTGGTAGCCATGTCAGGCAGTGTCACACCAGAGCCAGAATATTGAGATCAGACGTTAAATCACTCTGACAAATGTGTTGCCTTGTCACCTCTGAGAAATAATGTCACTGTTCCTAGAATTTGAACTGAAATAAGTGCACAATGTAAGTACATGGAGCTTTAATTTACATGCATTTGTTCCTTACATCTTGCTGCATCGTATCGTTGCAAGAGCTAACAGCAAACACTAAGACTATACTACTGCTATCATGGGGGGTATGACTAATTCATGGTCAAGTTTATTGTACAATCCTTATCAAGCTACACAACACAGACACATTTTTTTTGTCTCTGTAAAGCACTTTACATTAAAAAATTACAGAAAATACATTGCAGTTTCTAATTTTTTTGGGAAGTTTTTAAATGACTGTCAAAAAAAATAGACACACTCATGCTGTTTTAACTGACTCATGTCTTAACAGATACAGTGGTTCAACATGATCTAAATTTATTGAATACCCTGCTGTGTTACCAGTACTATGTGTAAGTTATAACCAATATTGAGTTTGTATGTGATTACAAATCCCATGACACGACGGTGAAGCCCAAGTTGCGAGGGTTTGTGAATTGCAGTACAAACCAATTCTTATTGGTTTATAACTATTTTATAGCCCAAGGACATAGACACCAAGGCAGGTTTCTGTTCTTAGATTGTTTTTGTTTTGTTTTTCTGATGGAAGTGAGAGCCAGAAAAGCAGGACTTCAGATGATTATACTAATATGACACAGAGTAAAAAGAGAAAATGTATTTTTCCTTTAATTTAACGTGTCCTGTGTAATTTATAATAATAGTTTGAATTTGTTAATAAAAGAATGTGGTTATGGGCATAATAGCCTGATTTAGATCATATCACTCCATTGTTGGTAAAGAGAAATACACCCTCCTTTCAAAATTCCATAGACGTAATATATTTCCCCTTATTTTTAGTAACCTTTCTGTAATGAATCTGTTGTGCACAGAGCTAGCTGGAAAAAGAGATTACTCTGAGCAACATAATTGATTATCTAACTTGTTGTTTGTTGATCTTTGTATCTGTGTGGGTGAATACTTTAGTGGGACCAAGAGGGAGTTCAAATTTGTGAAATGTTTAGTTTGAAAAAACTCATTACATATTAATTATGCATTTCTCACATTGTAATTTGTGTACTTACCTGTCTTTTTTTCCATTTTTGTCTGACCATGAGAACATAGCCATGTCTACTGAATGACCTTGCCAATCTTATAAGTTTTCACCCTAGATGACTGCGACCCACCTTACTCAGCTTTCGTTAATGCTCTAATAGATTGATCAACTGTAGCCTTTCCTATAATTATAATGGTATGACTACTCTGTATTCCTGCACTAGTTATTTGTGAGTGTGAGAGCTTTTTTTTAATTTTCATTTAAAAGAAGTTTATTGCAAGGTCTTTTCAGTTACATTCTTTTAAGAAGATGGACAAGTGACAGATGCACGCACAAATGATCAAGTGTGTTTTTAATAGGATTGGCATGCCCAAATTGCTTGGATTAGTGAAGTTTAGATTAACCAACTTTTTTAAAAACTATCTGTTTTATTTCAATTTTTTTTTTAATAGTTCTATTCAGAAAAAATATTTATGAGCACACAAGAGTTCTGTCTTGGGTCTGCTTTGGCAACTGCCCTATTTACATTTAGCAGTTTGTTTTTGTTTTTGTTTTTTGCCAGGTTTACTATTTGACTCGTTTTAATGATCTGATTCTTTTAAAAAGGGTTTGACACCCTTCGAAATGGTTTGAATAGTTTGACCAGCCTGTTCTAAAATAGTCTAGCCGGTGGTCTGGCCTGTTTTTTTAAATGGTCTGGCCTGTTTTAAAACAGTCTGAGGTTTGGAAATGGTCTGGCCCATTTTAAAACGGTCTGGCCCGTTTTAAAATGGCTGGACCATTTAAAACAGTCCAAGTTTGTAATTTGTCTGTAACATATATATATGTTAATGAAATTTCTAGCTAATTAAATATTATACGGCAGTGTCCCCTCGTATTATGTGACAGTATATGCATCTGAAGTGACTCCTTATCAATTAAAGAGTGTACAACAGTTTCCCCTCGTATAATTTGTGATGGTGGATTGCATCAGAAGTGGCCCAAAATCATATGACTCAAAACTGAGCAGTTGCTTCACAATGGCACCATTCTTAGCAATTTTTCTTCCTTAAAATTTACGTCTTGGGAGGGGATGAGGGGAGGGGAGGGGGAGGGGAGGGGGGAGTCTAACATTCACTAATAATGTATTTACCATATATAATATGGGGCATGCAGGCCTCTATATTCACATTAAAGAAATCCACTTCAAGTATCCCTCTACGTAATTTTAGCAGTTGAATGTGATGAATTCTGGCTTAAACGTGGAGTTCGAAGTTATAATTTAATGTTGTTCTCTTGTGGCCTTGTTTACAACATTCTAGGGTATAAAAGGTGAATCCCCGGTATGCCCTTTGACCAAGCACCTTCTCCATTCAAACTTAAAAAGTAGTCGCACAAAGAAAAGCCTTCCAGAATAGCTCACTATTCATCAATTATGTTTAATATGAGTGTCAATACACAAACAGGTGTTATATAATCATTTTTGCTTGTGATATAGCAGAGTAATAAACTCTAGCTCCTATCAATGCTGTGTGTATATACCAAATTACTTCTTGATTGAAGGTGATCCCTCAGGATAATATCTAGCAGTACTTGACAGTATACTGTAAATCCTATGTAGTTGAATTTAGCTGTGTCAATAGCCAACAGTACTCTTCTTCTTTTTATCCCGCAGTTTTCCTCACATTGTTTTTGTGTTTTCCTTATGTTGAGGTCCTCACGACTTATTCTTAGCCTGTTTCCAGTTTGTTTGTGTACTAAGTTGCTGTAATTTGTTCTTTTCTAGGAAATTGACTAAAACTGGCCACCACCTCATTGTGAAATCAGTACCCGGCTTATGGCCTTTCATACACAATATCTAGGACACGTTTCCAAATACAGCATGGAAAACCATAAAATTTACTAAGACATAGTTCAAAATAAAGGAGGAAAAATTGTTGCGTACTCTTTAATTAGCTAGAATTCGTTAACACTATGTTTCTACACTTCAAAATAAAGGAGGATGCATATTTTTTAATTAGCTGGAATTCATAATAATAATGATGATAATAGTTATAATAATAATAATAACAAAGATAATAATGAAGATAATAACAATAATAATTATAATAATAATGATAATAATAATTATAATAATAATAATAATAACAAATAATAATAATAACCACAATAACAATAACAATATAGTTATAGTAGTAATTATAGTTTTATTACTAATAGTGTAATTGTTGTGTTACCATTGTTATTATTATGGCAATGGCAACAAGAATAATTATAATTTAATTTAATAAAGTAATGGAATACTATTACAATGCATACAACAATGCTATGTTGACATTAATTCTTTAAGAGAATCCTGTTGAGGTTGTGCACTGTCAACTATTTTAAATACGGTTTTACAATTTCACCAAAGCTTATTAAAGTGTAGTTATGGAAGCATCACTGACAACAAAATAATTCCCATTTAGTAGTGCTGTCTGAGCTATTTTTTTCTTACCTTTGCCATGTAACAAGTATTTCTCTTCCACTCATTGCCACCAAATAAGAAACAGGGTAGTAGTACCAATATCGTTATCAATAAGTTGGACGTGGAGAGACTAGTTTACACGAAGTCTGGGCATGCGCGCTCGCTGTGCGCGAGTTTTTCGCGAATTTAGTCCGGTCCGTGTTTTAGTCAGACCCTTATCTCATGGCTGTATTGGGCAAGCTCATTACCAGAGTAGTTATAGCAACCAGGCGTACACGTTTTCTAGGTTTTTACAGCCACCTTTACTCTTGTGAAGCCTACCCAGCCAGGTTAGAGCAGCTGCTATAATATCAGCTGGGGTTGTGGGGAGCCCCTAGTGAGTTTTCCCAACTTTATACTGTGAGTTACCAAAAAAACTACTCCAGTGAAGATATTTAGTGTGTAAACCACTTATTACACTCTACACTCATCAGAGTGATATGGCAAGATATTTCACTCTCAGGCTTTATTTTCACTCGCCTTTGGCTCTTGAAAATAAATTAGCCTGCTCGGTGAAATATTTTACCATATCACACTCTGACTCATGTAATAAGTACTATATATTTATATATAATACATATATATGTCAACTGAGTGAAGCTGGTCTATATGCTGCCATTTTGATCCTACATTATGACATTTTACAGCTGTAAGATGCATGTGATATGGGTTCAATAATTAGACTAAGCTATCAAACTGATTGTATAAACCTGGTATTATAGTCTGCACAATTTCAGTCACATTAAAAAATATAAGTCTTAAAGTCATAGATGTAAGTGTTGGGCCAGCCCTAAAAGAAGATTTGATGAGTATATAAATCTATTGAGAAGTGATAGTTGTGTTGTCAAACTCTCTGTGGTGATACAACAACACAATGTAAACAGCAAGATTTCTGGAGGTAGGCCCATAGCCAGAAGTTCGCATAGGGGGGTTCGGATTTTGAAGACGCAAAAAGCCACACCTACTTTTGTTTCCTCGTTAATTCTTCTACAATATTAAAAAACAGAACAAAGGGTAACTGCACTAAAGCTTATAATTTGTTCCATGTATCTACTTCAAAACTATAAGTTCATTAAACACTGTTGATGTTCAAGAGAAAAGCGGTATTATTCTCGAGTAACCAGGCTTCTAACCACTACGGTGAGCTGTATATAAACAGTGCAACATTAATACGTCTTTTTCGTACTACAAGTTATGTAATAGTACAGCGTGTAAACTGCCCGTTCAAAATGTATTGGAAAAAATTGCTATAACTAAGTGAAATAGCACAGGACGAAGTTCGCGGTAGCTTAAGTGAAATAGTAAGGGTAAGTGCACAAGCATGCAGCTCTAGCCTTGGAAACGTACAGTTGTAGTGTCTAGTTGAAGATAACGTAATTCTTTAGCGCAGAAGCTCTACCTGTATTAGACAGAATTTTTTTCAACAGATTAGGAGGAGCCATCGGTTAAAAGCAAAGTCCAAGAAAAAGTTTATCCTGAAGTGACTGCACTATACAGTGTAGCCACACTGTAAATGATTTTTAGCTTACAGTAGTCTCGTGCAGTTTTTATAAAACTGGCCTACTATTAGTGTGTGATAGCACAGGTAACCGTGCTATTCTGGATAAATAGCACAAACAACGCAATTAAAACAACAAGAGGCAAATGAGTGCTACTTCAAAGCTTCACGCGCTCTACTGATCCCTAATAGCACATGTTACACGTGCTATCACTCACTAATAATAGGCCAGCTTTTTTTTTTAAAATCATTTGCAGTGTAGCTACACTATATAGTGCACTCACAGTCTGTGTTTTTCAGGTTTAACTCTCTCAGATACTTCCCACTGGCTCCCCTTCTAATCTGTTGAAAAAATTCCGTTGCTTGTGCCATTAATATCAAATAGCACACTTACCCATGTTATCACTCTTACTATTTAATAGGTGCATTACATTCCACTTCATAAAGAATAGATGTAACATAGCAAGCTTTACTCGTGCCGACGTAAGAGAGAAATTTTGTAGCAGGAGTTGAATGTTTATTAGGTCACTTGGACTCAGACTAGGCCGTCATATACAGAGTACAAAGTACATCTAGGGAAACAGCAGAGAATTCAATTGCAGGTTCAGCACGATCAAACAGATGATGATATTCCAGAAGTTATATGTGGGGTGTGGCTAAAATATTTTCTTCCGGTCACTCTGTAGGGGGGTTCGACTGAACCCCTTGAACCCCCCCTGGCTACGGGTATGCTGTCTACTATATCCTGGAGGGTGATTTGCACGCAGTATGGACAGCCAGCATCCTGGAAGCTCTAAACCTATGTCTCTATTAAACTTGTTGTTGTCAGGTGTCATCTGTATGTGTAGAGCTTCCTTGATCTTCAACTCACGATTCTTACTGGCTCTGTCTACAACTCTTACCTCTTCCCATTTAATGGGGTGATGATGCTGCCAAGCATGTTCAGCAATGGCTGAAACCTTCTCATCACCTCTCTTACAAGCATCCTGATGTTCTTTCACTTTCTGCTTAAGCCTTCTAGTTGTTTCACCTATGTATACCTTACCACAACTGCAGTGTATACTGTATACTATAGATGACTCGGTGGTAATGGGTATAGTATCTTTGACTTCAGTAAGATGTGATCTTAGTGTCTTACCCGACTTAAATGCTGTTTTGATGTCAAAGTCTCTAGACACTCTCTGAATACTCTCACTCAATCCTGCTATATACGGAACAAACCTTTCTCTTGCTCAGTGTCTGTGTGATCTTCAGACGGTAACTCTTTAGAGCCTGCCCTAATGGTAGCGTTGTCATAACCAGAGGAATAGTGAGATGCTTGTATCAGAGAGCTAGGAGGGTAACTAATATGAGTGAAAACTTGAAGGAAGAAGAGAAACACCTACACAAAGTACTTCAAAATAATGGTTATGACAACGCAACCATTAGGGCAGGCTCTAAAGAGTTACCATCTGAAGATCACACAGATACTGAGCAAGAGAAAGGTTTGATTCTTACTATTCCGTATATAGCAGGATTGAGTGAGAGTATTCAGAGAGTGTGTAGAGACTTTGACATCAAAACAGCATTTAAGTCGGGTAAGACACTAAGATCACATCTTACTAAAGTCAAAGATACTATACCCATTACCACCGAGTCATCCACAATCGTCAGTTGAAGATCAAGGAAGCTCTACACATACAGATGACACCTGACAACAACAAGTTTAATAGAGACATAGGTTTAGAGCTTCCAGGATGCTGGCTGTCTATGTTTTGCGTGCAAATCACACTCCAGGATATAATAGACAGTAAGCGTACCCTCCAGAAATCTTGCTGTTTACATTGTGTTGTTATATCACCACGGAGAGTTCGACCTCAGTTGACCCCTGAATAGGACTTTGGCAAGAAGTCGAAACGTCGGGTTAAGTTTTAATTAACAATATTATTGGCTGTTAGAACGAACAATTTGCTTTTATTACAATTATTTCAGCCGAGAATGACTGAATAATAATAATAATAATAATAATAATAATAATAATAATAATAGTAATAATTAATATTATTATTATTATTATTATTATTTATTTATTTATTTATTTGAACACATAATAGGATGTCTTTTGTTTACCTGATCTCTCCAAATATACTTCCTGGTCCTAACTCAGCCAGCACATCATCTCTGCCCCTATTTCCCACCACCTCCACTATGCCTTGGTTCACAATGTACATCTCTCTACCAATCTCTCCCTACAGGGAACAGTCAAATACACAAGCTATAATCACATGTAAACATGAGTTATCACACTATATACCACCTTCTTGTGAGGTCAAGGTTTATGTGAACCTAACCCGTGATAAAATTAGTCCAAGAAGAAAGTAAAGATAGATGCAGCATCTATACCTATGCCATTCGCCATAATTTCACCATTAATTAATTCTGATACTTCCTCAGTAGAACAGAGTGATGACACACAATTTGTTTCGTACTAATTTATATTTTATTACTCAGTATTTGATGTGGGAAACCTTGAGTCTCCTCTCCCTGCCCTAGGCAATGTTTTTCTCCCTCTAGGCAAGATGTTTCCATCAAGTAAAATCCCACCTTTACTCTATAATTAATTTATACTGGTCCTAAAAATATATATATCTCAGTAACATTGTAATGAATTTGCTAAAATAATTTCAGAAGTAACTTGAGACAGTTCAAGCTAAGGTTACAATGAATATATCACCAAAGTTTCTAGCCTTTGTGCTGACCAATTTTTTTCCCCCTTTCTTCTCTCTTTTTTTTTTTTTGGAGCAATTAGTTGTTCTTTTTTGAGCAATTAGTAGTTTCAAAACATTTGGATCCAAGCTGATAAAACAAATATGTATTACCCAGTTCTTTATCTCTTCTATCTTCAATTTGTTTTTTAAAGTGATAGTGCAATTTCTCTGTCCATTAGTCAATTCCTTATTGTTTACTTAATGTGCCATTATAGTACAGGATAGAACATAGAGTAGATTAAGTGACAATCAGATCCCCAAACCCACTTTAATGGACACATTGGCTTCACTGCTTCTTGGCTTCTACTAGAAGTAACAAGCTCTCACTTGTAAAAGTAAAACCGATTGAAGGTATGGCACAAGTAGCATATTTAGAGCTTCTTGTACTATTACATCTCTCTGCCGATTGTATCAACAAATATTTGGAAATGGCATTTTCATGGAGAACAATAAAGAAACAGTTAGAAAATGGAACCAGGGTGTTTGACATTTCAAATAAATTGAAAAGTATAAGTAAACAATAACTCTAACGTTGACTCTTAAATTAAATGTTTTGATTAATTGTCCAATATTTAATTGATCTGCTGCAATCCTAGAACTAATGATTTTAAGTAAGATCTCGTACTGCATTTGTAAGAATTGAAAAGATCTTGTAAGATTTGAAAAATCTTACAAACCAAATCTTACAAACAATTAAAGACTATATTATTCAGAACTTACAGCTATAGGAAATATCTTACTGTGATATAGCAAGATTCAAGTAAAGCTTATACGATTTAGTAAAGATCTTATAAGATTATGGATAATCTTACTACTATTAGCAAGAATTGAAATATTTTTTGGAAAATATATTACCATAATTCAGTAAGATTTGATAAGATATAGTAATGTTACAGAAGAATAAAATAAATCTTGTAAGGTGTAGGAAAGATCTTAATTTTGTCATAAGAAACAAATAATATCTTGTAAGGTCTAGTATAAGTTGTAAGAAAAATAATGTTATATAAAATTTTTAAAAAATGATCTTTGATCTTAATAAAATCAAATACGGTCTTGTAAGATAGAAAATTATTTGGTAAGATTTGTGTAAAATCTTACAGTAGTCCACATAAAGATCTGTGTTTGTATGAGTGCATAATTACTTACGCGTCTACAGATGTAGTCCCCAGGAACATAAAGCACCGGCCTCAGCTTCAATACTAGCTCTGTCAGCAATCTTCTCTCACAGTCCTATCAGAATACATTTCATATAAGTACACCTCCAATAAATGCCCACTAGGTATATGAAGTCATTCATCTGTTGAGAAAATAACAGCTGAATTATATGTCATACATTATAAGTCCACCAAACAATTATCAGCTAGTATCCCAAATATATCTTTCTCTACAAACTGAAACCTTATTGTCTATAATGGCTAAATTGAGCCAAATTCCATGGAGAGATTCTATTCTGTTCATGAAAGATTATTTTCAATGCAAACGATCACTCATTCTTGGTACACAACACTGAATGAGTTAAAAACAAAAAGCAGGGAAGACATGAAGCAGTTTTAACTTGGCCCGAAATAATACTCAATATGTATAGTGCTTCAATGCTACCTTTACTGGTGACCATTCTTTGCCAATGGCGTAATATAGAAGGAATCAATTATTCAACTCGGTCTGGTCTAGCTTACTGCATCATAAAATGTGATGCAAGTGCTAATGCAAATCACTGCGCCATTACTTTGAACTCCAGTGAATGCAGTCTGAGGGAAACGGTCAAGATCACTCAAGAGGATTCATTGACTGTAACCATCCAAGGTAAGCCCACCAATATCAGGTGCACACGTGAAAAAGATGCTGGACTGTGGATAGAGAAAGTGAGCAACTTCACTATGAGATATGTGACCCTATCGGGCTGTGGAGCTGGCCATAGCAGAAAAAACCACTTGAGAAACCCTTTCTACTTCCGTAGTGCAGTCCTCATTGAAAACTGTACCACCGTTACTGTCCAACGTGTAAAAGTGGTGGGTAGTAGTGGCACTGGAATGACAATCATCAACACTGGCGGCAAAGTTCGCATTGTCTCCACCCATTTTGAATCCAATTCATTGAGCAATGCACTTGATCCAGACAATGTCACCATCTCTGGAGGAGGTGGTCTCTATATAGAACTCTGCTTCTGTGGCCCTCGACCAAAAAGCAAGTTGTTCATGGATTATTGCAGCGGTGTTGGTGAACAAATTCTGAACAGCAAATACTTCATCATAGACACCGTATTCATGAAAAATGACAACACTTATCACAATTCAACCAAAAAGAGTACCTTTTCTACAGCAGGATTTGGTTTCGGAGGAGGAATGGCTTTGGTAATTGGTGGAAAATCCAGAGGGAACAGTTTCACAATAGAAAGATGTATTTTCAGCAATAACAGAGCTGTGTTTGGTGGTGGCTTGTACATTGTCACACTAGATGAGTCAACTCTTAACACAATTGGTATCTTCAGCTCAAATTTTACCGCAAACAGATGCAATGGTACTCTGGGTGCTGGAGGAGCAATCAATGGTGAGTTTTTAGCAAACAGCAAAGATGGCAATGCAAGCTCTATCACCATGCAGGATTGCTATGTTTCAGATAACCAAGCAAGCTCTGGAGGAGGAGGTAGCTTCTTTGCCGGTATTTCAAACGATAACAGCAATGTTTTGCAACTAATTAACTGCTACTGGAAAAATAACTCGGCAAGCTTTGGGGCAGCCATTGGGGTATCTCCTAATGTCTGGGTTTCAGATGCTCCTACTGTAAACTTAATTGTAAGGTTTAATGATAACAAATTAGTCAAGAATAATGTGAGATCAAGAACCCGTTTTAACACCCACCAAGGTACAATATGGGCTGATAGAGTGACAGTGATGTTTTCAGGCTATACTTTATTTGAGGAGAACAGTGGCTCTGCTCTGGTCTTATATTCTTCAGGACTATTATTTGACAATAGTTCTCATGCAGTCTTCAGAAGTAACAGAGGAATCCAAGGAGGAGCAGTAGTCATGACTGGATTATCAGTACTCAAGTTCTACGATGACTCGAGAATTATTTTTGACAGCAACAATGCTGAACAAGGAGGTGGAGCACTGTTCCATCAGACAGCCAGCAGCAGAGATATCGCCACATCGCGAACTTGTTTCATTCAATATGCTGGAAGTAAAAGCCTTAAAGAACGCAACACCACATTCATGTTTGTTAACAATAGCGGGTCTTCTAAGGGAAGAAATAGTGCCCAGTTATTACACTACGGGCACTCCATCTTGACTACCACCATTAAGCCTTGTCAACGTTCTTTAAAACATTGTCAAGTAAACGATTCAAAAGATCTTTTTTGTTGTATTGGAAACTTTTCATTTGTAAATAAAAGCAAATATGACTTGAGTACCTTAGAAAGTAAAATAGAAGTGAGTAAGTCCTTCAGTTTCGTTCCAGGGAAGCCATATTCTTTGGAGATAAAGTCTATGGATGAATATTCGAATGAAGTGGATGTTGCCTACCATGTTTACTTTTCTGGGAGTACTGGTGTAGAGCCACCTATTAAACTAGCCAGTGAGACATACACAAATTTTAATAAAATCACACTTTATGGAAGACCAGGTGAAAATGCAACACTTATTCTAGAGAGTATTTCTATACGCAGAATTTCTTGTAAAATAAAAGTAAAACTGCTCGAGTGCCCGCCTGGATATGCATTCAGTACACAAAGGGATAAAGGCGAATGTGTTTGTTCTCAAGCACAAAGGAGTTTTGCTGTCCTTTGCCAAGATGACTTCCACGCCAACATACTGTATGGCTATTGGATGGGATACATTTCAGAGCATTTGGTTGCAAAACAGAATGAGTTGTTATTTTCCTACTGTCCATTCAGACGCTGTTCAGAAAACAGCCACAACATTTCCAGAATGCTTCCTGGAAACACTAATAAATCCCAGTTAGACTTCATCCTATGTGGGGAAAGCAGGACTGGAGTGTTATGCAGCCAATGTCGGCCAGGCTACTTCATGAACTATCACAGTTATCATTTCATTTGCCGTCCCAGTCCAAACAAGTGTCGTCTAGGCTGGCTGTACTACATTCTGAGTGAGCTCATACCAGTCACCATCTTCTTTGTGACAGTGATGTTGTTTGATGTGAGACTGATTTCAGGTTCCGTCAATGGATTGATACTGTTCCTCCAGCTTTCAAATGCACTTCAAATAGAAGGATACAGCTTGATAAGGTTCAACCATTCTTCCAAAACAGGACTTAAAATCTATTACTTAATGATAGGTTTATTCAACATGAACTTCTTTGTGACTGATGAACTCTCCTACTGCATGTGGAGTGGAGCGAAAGCATTCGAACTGCTTACCGTTAATCTTTTCACCATTTTCTATGCATTAGGCTTGGTGGTAGCCACAATCCTCTGCCTTAAATACTGCAGCATAAAAACATGCACCATAGTATCTAAGAGAGTGTGCAAGATACGTCCTGGTTTGACCCCTATGATCCATGGGCTGTCAAGCTTCTTGGTAGTATGTTACTCAGAAGCTGTTAGAGTTTGCTTGCTAATGCTGACTCCAACTAAACTCTACTCTGACAGTGGCATACACAACTCTAAGGCAGCCAATTTAGCTGTAGCCTCTTTAGACGGAGACATCTTGTTCTTCCAAGGTAAGCACCTGTTTTATGCTATCCCTGCCCTTCTTATTCTTGCTGTCCTGGGTCTAGGTCCGCCCTTACTCCTCTTTACCTATCCTCTATGCTACAAACTGTTCAAAATGCTTGGGATAAGTGAGTCTCAATTCGTCAAAGTGATGTGCACCCTTCTTCCTCTGGAAAAATGCAAGCCATTCTTTGACAGCTTCCAGAGTGGCTTCAAGGATGACTGCAGGTTCTTTGCTGGTTTGTACTTCCTGTACCGTTTGACAGCTTTGATTGCACTGGCATTGGTCAACGAGTCACAAGCCTTATATGGTGTCCTCATGGTTCAGTTTGTAGCTATGTTATTCCTCCAAGCCATTTTCCAGCCACAGAAAAATCCTACACACAATGTAGTAGATATGCTTCTTTTCACTAATCTTTTTCTGATCACCTTAATAACTGCCTTAAATTACTCCATTTTACGTAGTCCTACGAATTTTGTTTATATAAAATATTTGATTCAAGTCCAATTGGTTCTTTTGTATTTGCCAATTATATCAGCTGCAATTTACATGACCAAGAAGGTGCTGGAGAAAATCGTGCTCTGGATAAAAAATAAATACAAAGATGAAGATCTCATGAACTATCAGATATTTTCATTTACAGACACTATTGAGAACAGGCAATTCAATGGTGCCATCTAAGTCCCAGCTGTTTGAGGAAGACCATGGAATATCCCACTGTCCCATGGGACTGTGGGATGGGATGGACAATTTACGGCGTTTCTGGACATCTATGACACACCATAACACACATGTACATGCACACATACACCCACCCCCCCCCCCCCCCCACCACACACACACACACAAAAAAAAAAAAAAGATTGTTTATGGACGCAATTTAATTCACTTTTTCTGCATTTTTGTACCCACCATTCATTCATTTATTATTGTTTGAACAAAAAGGAAAATAAAAGTCAGTTATACAATAAAGCTACACATTAGGGGAGACTGCAATTTATATCACCCAAGTTTGTGTTGTATAAACACAGTGAATTCATAGTCTATAGATACTCATGTCACTGACTAATATTCCTTATCCTGCAGTTGCTCTGAGACTATAATGATAACATAACTAATACTTTGTTGTTGATTTTTTTCTTTCATTTCCCATTGCTAAAGAGCAATAACTAGTCCTAAAGAAAACAATTCTCCACAGGATTAAGAGGCATTCATGAACATATACACACGCAAAGGTTTCATCCACTGCAAAGAAATAAGAATGAGAAACTCCGTCATTGCGCTATGCTTTCTTTTATCAGTTTGCATCATTGAGATGTGTTCCCTACAGAAATCAAAAGTTAAAGATCCCCAACTGACTCTGTCAAAGTGCATGTGGAATACATCATTGAGGTCAGAAGTTGAAGCAAATTTCACATTCATCGAGTTCACTGCCTCCACTTGCAATCTTGATGAAGTTATTGAAATAGAGGGAAGTGAATCTGTCGTACTATTGGGCACACCAACTGAAATATATTGCGCCCACAAGGTCGTGGAAAATGCCGGAATTAAAATTTGTAGTGTTAGTAATTTGATTGTGAAAGACTTGACATTGATAGGGTGTGGCATGGATCACGACATTGCCTCCCACGACCTCGTTGTGTATTACTTTAGAAGTGCCATGTCAATTCAAAACTGTACAAATGTGACCATTCAAGCCATATCAATACTCGACAGCTCAGGCAGTGGCTTAATAATGTTGGATAATGGCGGACATGTTACTATAGAGAACAGTGAATTTAAAAGAAGCATGTTACCTCCCAAGCTGAGAAACAATGCAGTTTTGTCTGGAGGTAGTGGATTACACATAAAGCTCTCTTACTGTGGACTCAGACCCAAGAGTGAAGCTTTTATCAACTACTGCCATGGCAGGAAGAATACAAGACAAATACTAGCTAGTAAATATTACATCTCTAATTGTATTTTTTCAGAAAATGTAAACAGCAATCCCAATTCAACCAAGGTGTATGCCCAGTACTACACAGGATTTGGAGTTGGGGGAGGAATGGCCGTTATAGTAGGAGATGACTCAGAGGACAACTACCTTGTAATAAACAACTGTAAGTTTTACAACAACAACGCCATACTGGGAGGTGGTCTCTATTTATCAATTCAAGACAGATCAAAATTGAATCGCATATTAGTTAGTGGCTCTAGTTTTGAAGGTAATGACTGCTCATCTTTGCCAGGACTGGGAGGAGGCGTGTGCGCCGGCTTTTTGTACAATGTTATTGAAAATTGGGACAATAAAATTACTTTCCAAAATTGTTCATTTGGAGGAAATAGAGCAGCTTATGGTGGAGGAGGCAGCTTTTATTTCAGTGAATCAGTTACGGAAAGTAATACAATTGAGCTATCACAGTGTAACTGGACACGAAATGCTGCCATCTTCGGAGCGGCGCTAAGCATTTCTCCTCACCTTTGGAATGCAGACTCCACCAAAACACTCACAAGCTTGAAGATGAAAAACAACTTTGTCATATCCAACTACGTTTTGACATCAGAAAATGGAATATTAGGTAAAGGTGCAGTTTTGGTAGAAACAAATACAGTCAAGTTCGCCGACAGAATAGTGTTTGAACATAATAATGGATCAGCTCTTTACCTAGACTCATCCACAGCAGAATTCAGCGAAGGGTCTCTCGTAAGCTTCTGTAACAACAAAGGAATCCAAGGAGGAGCAGTGACCATGAATGGGCACTCTGTCATTAGGTACAACGACCACTCAAGATTCTATTTTAAAAGCAACTCAGCTCAAGATGGAGGAGGAGCCATATTCCAGTCAGCTGCTAACAATCAGTACGTTATCTTTTCAAGGACCTGCTTTATAAAATATCTTGGAGAAAATGAAGACATACAAGATCGTAACACTTCATTTGTTTTTACCAACAATTCAGGCACATCGAGGGGAAGAAACAGCTCCCAGTTGTCACGTTGTGGCAACTCCATATTAACCACTGGCATCGACCCTTGCTTCAAGTCCACACAGTCTTGCTATAATATGCCAAAAAATTATATATTCAATTGCATCGGAAACTTTACATTTGTGAATCCAAGCCAGTGTGAATTCAGCACACTGGAGAGCCTTGTCACATCAAATGCTGATGAAATCTACGTAGTTCCAGGCAAACCTACTGACCTGAACATCACCACAGTAGACGACTTCTCAAACGAGGTACCGGCTGTCTATTTCGTGTCCATCCTCAATTATGTTGAATCAGATATGTACATTGACAGCAAGTACAGATACGTAACCAATGGCATCATCATCATCTATGGAAGACCTGGAGAGAAGGCCACTCTTAGGCTTGAAAGTATAAGTGCCCGTAGAATTTCTCTTGAGATTCAGATCATACTTCAAGAGTGCCCTCCAGGTTATGTCTACGAACAAACAATTTTTAAATGTGTTTGTTCTTACAAGACCAGTCGACAATTCCCCGGTATTAAATTCTGTAATCAAAGCACTTTTCAAGCACATGTGCTGTTTGGCTATTGGACTGGATATGACACAAACAACACGTTCGCTTTGGAGAGGGATTTTACTTTTTCACCTTGCTTCTTTGGGAGATGCAAAGCTAATGATATTGATACTATTCTCCCTGCTACCACCGAAACACAGCAGCTCAACACCAAAATTTGCGGGAAACACCAAACCGGAGTGCTTTGTAGCAAGTGTCAGCTCGGCTACTTCATGAACTATCACAGTCGCAAGTTCATTTGCCGTCCAAGTCCAAGCAAGTGCCGCCTTGGGTGGCTGTACTACATCGTGAGCGAGCTCATACCAGTCACCATCTTCTTTGGGATAGTAATAATATTTGATGTAAGACTAACTTCAGGCCCCATCAGTAGCTTGATACTCTTCTTCCAACTCTCTGATTTCATCCTTATACAGGGAAATGGATTAGTTTTATTTTCTCCCGCTGCAGCAAAGTTTCTCGACATTTATTTCCTTTTAATTGGACCATTCAACATGGACTTTTTTAAGACTGACGAGCTGTCGTTTTGCTTGTGGGAAAATGCGAGAACGTTAGACTTGTTAGCAGTGAAGTACATCACCATTGGATATGCCCTCGGGCTCGTAGTCAGTATGATAGGCTTCTTGAAATATTGTAACAATATTAAATGCTTAGCATTCATTAGGAGATTAATATGCAAGAAATTCGTCAAAATCCCTGCACCGTCTTCAGCTATACATGGAATAACTGGCTTCTTGATAATTTGCTATGCAGAAGCTACTAAAGTTTCCCTTCTCCTTCTGACTCCAGCTAATTTGTATTCATTTGGAAATGAAACTGGCTATCAAGTCAAGCGTAGAGTTTCAGCATGTGATGGAGATGTCCTATTCTTTCGAAGTAAGCACCTGTTTTATGCTATCCCTGCCCTTCTCATCCTTGCTGTCCTGGGTCTAGCTCCTCCTTTACTCTTCTTCACCTATCCTCTATGCTACAAACTGCTGGGATTGTTAAGGATTAGTGAGTCCAGACTTGTCAAACTAATGTGCGCCCTTCTTCCCCTAGAAAAGTGCAAGCCGTTCTTCGACAGCTTCCAGAGTGGTTTCAAGGATGACCGCAGGTTCTTTGCTGGACTACATTTCTTGTATCGTCTGATCATATTAGTGTCCCTTGCAGGTGTGGGCCAGTCTCTGAACTTCTACATTCTAGTGGCCGTCCAATTTCTGATAATGCTGGCACTTCATGCCACATTTCAGCCTCTCAAGAGCCTGAGGCAGAACACAATAGAATCATTACTGTTCGCTAACCTTCTGCTCATAAACTTGCTGACAGTTCTGAGCTATTTGAACATATTGTACTCCTCCGTTGTATCCCGGTCGCATCTCATTCCAATACTGACTAGCATTCAAGTGTTTCTGCTCTACCTCCCTCTATTATGCGCTTCTCTTGTAGCCGGTAAGAAGTGCTTGAAAAAGATGTGCAGAAATAAGCCCAGACATAATGAAGACTTCTTGAACTATTATAGTTTTGTAGCCACTAGAGATATTCATGTTCATGAACAAAGCACAACATTTATAAACTGATTATGCTGGCATGACAATCGTATTTACATTCAGTGACTCATGCATACAAAAAAAAAAACACTATCAATATTTATAAATGTTGTAGCTGTATAATTTATGTAGTTACTGGCATAAAGTGTGTGCACCACAATTTGTAAAATGCATGAATGGACGAATAAATAATTAAGTAATTCAGTCATTCTCGGCTGAAATAATTATAATAATATGAAAATGTTTTTCTCTTTTTAACAGCCAATATTTTAATTGACCCCTGAAGAGGACTTTGGCAAGAAGTCGAAACGTCGGGTTAAGTTATAATTTAAAATATTGGCTGTTAAAAAGAGAAACAAATTTCCTATTATTATAATAATTAAGTAATACGCAGCAAGTAAAAATAAAAAATAAAAGTAAATAAAATAGCAAATCAACCAAACTATTAATTAAAAATTAAATAAATATAGTAACAGCAAGTAAAAATAGTGATGAAAAAGTTCATATGACCATGTCATTTTGTTATAGCTATGCTATAAATTTGGCCTGAGGCTACATTGACTGACACAGTTTCTTGCAAGGGGCACATATCACTGATTGACTTACTTTAGCATTACTGCAAGTAAGCAGGTAATCATATATACTTGATGAAGAAAGAAATATTCACTCAGTGCTTGCTTGCTGCTAGCCAACTCTAGCATTCACTAAAAAAAGCTCCCTAGCTTCTTGAATACTCAGCAAATTCATGCAATCACTAGCACTTGCTAGAGCTTATAGAGATAAGTAATTTTTAATAGAAAGCCTCTGTTTTCTGTTAGCAGAGAGTCGGTACCATTAAAAAAAAAAAAATAATAATATATATATATATATATATTTATTGCAGCTTTGATATTTTTAATTGAATATTTCCGCATCACGCGAGCGTTCTGTATTCTCCCATATTGTACGGTTTATATTGTACGGTACACTACGCATGCGCGTAGCGAGTAAAATCAATGAAAATTGAATTGTAACCGGTTGAGAAAAAATATCAAGGCAGCAATAAATCACTTATCACACTCGTCGTACAATATGGGAATGATATTTTACTCTCACGCCACATTTTCACTCGCCTTTGGCTCGTGAAAATATTTTGCGTGCTCGTAAAATATTTTCCCATATTGTACTCTGACTCGTGCTATAAGTATTATATATATATAGTAATAATACTGCAAAATATATATCCAATCCATTGTCATGCACTTTATTTTACACAAGCTGGTTGTTTAAAAATTTAATTAATTCCAATAAACTAATTTTTAATACAATAAGAGAAACATTGTTAAATGTGAATACTATCCTCATCTCCATAGCAACCCATTCGGATAACTGCCCTAAGAGACTTACACTGAAGAGCAACACATGCAATAATGAGCCAACATTAGATAAGGTAACCATTGAATGCACTTGATGGCTTTATAGTTCATTGGACACATCTGAACTAAACTTAACAGCTTCATAACTTGATAATGGGCTATCCATATACAATGTATTAGTATACTGGATTCTATCTAGAAAATTTGTTTTAAGGGGGAAGTTCGACCAGCCCATCGTCTCTGTATATACTCAGTTGCAAGGCCAAAATGATATTTCTTTTTAAATCAGTGAGAGTGATTAGCATGAAAATATTTTGAATTAATGCTGTCATTTTGAGCTAGCCTTGTAGTATACTGCATATTGCATGCAAATATTATGGGGGGAGGCTGGAAAGCTTGGGGGAACTCCCCCCTCCCGCCTCCTCACTAGAACCCTGGTATACAAGCATCTAATTCATTGTCCTACATGTGAAGTGTATATCAGGAATCTTCACAGAAGTATCTCAACTTTAAAAGACAAAAATTTATTAAACTAAAACCCGATGTTTTAATTATTTGTTGAAGTCCTCCTGGGATTTTTTGCATTCACAATTATAAACCAAGTCATAAATCAGTCACAAAAAAAAGTTGTAATACCAAATTAAGTGTTTACTTTACAAATCTGAAGTCTGAAACTGAAAGTTTAATAGTCAAAAAGTTGATGCAATTATTATTATATACCTAACCCATAAACAACCTTGACCTTCTCATGTTTGCTCCATGTATTCATCAACACTTCAAATCCCAAACTAAAATAATCATTGTATATGATCACATGACGACTAAAGGTTTAACTGGCATTCACACAAAATTGAAGATGAAGTCTAGCAGAGAACTTTCAGTGAAATATGATTTGCTATATGTCTGTTTAGCTCTCGTGCTTGTGCTACCTGTTTATGCTCACTCCAAAGAAGATAAATGTATGTCAGGCCATATGGAAGAATGTGTCACTGGAGACCAACAGAGAGGGGAGCACAGATTGGAATCGACACTGACATTCAGAGCTGCCGAGTGTCAGTTGAGAACCATCATTACAATAGACAGCAACAACTCTGTTGCAATCCATGGCACACCTACTGAAGTGATTTGCTGTGGACCTGCAAATACTGGAATACGAGTCAGAGAAGCTACCAACTTCATCCTGAAAGATTTGATCTTGTCCGGGTGTGGCTTGGAACATGAACTAACAATTCTAAATGGTATACTCTACTACTTGAAGGCTGCAGTACTCTTAATCAACTGTACCAACGTGACCGTCCAAGCCCTGTCAATACGGAACAGTAACGGCACTGGCATGGTCATGCTTGACAATGATGGTGAGGTAAGAATAAATGCCAGCAAATTTGAAAATAATGCATTAACGGAGGCAAAAGAGAATGCCGTCTTGTCTGGGGGTAGTGGACTGTACATCGAGGTACTGTATTGTGGAGTCAGACCAAAAGATAAGAACTATGTGAACTTTTGCCATGACCAGCACGCCAGAAACATATCAGATGCTGAGTATTTCATTTCAAATAGCTTATTTAGTGGGAACATTAACAGCAACCTGAACTCTAAAATGAACTATTCAAAATTTTACACGGGACTTGGAGCTGGAGGAGGTGGAGCTATAGTTGCGAGTGGAACCTCCCAGAGATGCAAGTTTGTGATTGACAACAGTTGGTTCAAGAACAATACAAGTAGTCTGGGAGGCGGGCTTTATATAGCAGTACAGGATGGGGCCAATGATACAAAAGTCACTTTTTATAACTCAATATTTGCTGCACAGCAAGCACTGGTTTAGGAGGAGGGATCAGTGCTGGGTTCTTGATTAATCCAAATGAAAAAGTGCAAAACTCCATCAAATTTATAAGTTGCAATTTTTTCAAGAACAAAGCTCGATATGGCGGTGGAAGCAGCTTTTTTTTCAGCAAATCAGTACTAGCCAGTAATTCATTTAACCTTTCAGCATCAAATTGGACAAGAAATGAAGCGATATTTGGAGCAGCCATAAAAATATCACCCCATTTATACGGCACAGACTCCGCTGACACAAGCATTCAATTTGTTCTTACTAACGTAAAGATCTCGTCAAATATTTTCTACTTTGACCCAAGCAAGGGAAGGGGGCGGGCTACTCTCCTGGTTGAGACCTGCAAAAGTACATTTTCAGGTAAAAATATTTTTGAAAGTAATCGAGGATCCGCACTTTGCTTGGATTCGGCAGAGGCCGAGTTTACAAATTTCTCCAGTACAACCTTCATAAATAATGTTGGATTTCAAGGGGGAGCAATAGCCATGACGGGATACTCAATAATAAAATTCAATGATCACACCAGATTCCTGTTTGTCAACAATTCAGCTCAAGATGGAGGCGGGGCCATATTTCAGATGGGAATTAGTAGTCGAGATGTTCAAGTATCGCGAACTTGTTTCATTCAGTATGTTGGAGAAAAAGAAAACATACTAGATTCTAACAGCTCGTTTGTGTTCTTAAACAATTCTGCAACTGTATATGGAAGGACGGCTTCCCAACTGTCTCGGTACGGGCACTCTATCCTGACCTCTAGCATTGATCCCTGTCAAAGGTCACGCACCAACTGCCATCGACTAAATCGAAATGAAACTCTAACTTGCATCGGAAACTTCAATTTTTCAAATCGAAACATTTACGATGTCAGCAGCTATGAAGACAATGTTACCATTCCTGACAACGTCATTTACGTGATACCAGGAAAGCTCACAAGCTTGAATTTGAGAACATTTGATGATTTTTCTCATGAAGTTGCAGCCGTGTATCATGTGACCATAAATAGTAATGATAGTGATAGTCCAGTCACTTCAGATGAAAAGTACACGTATGTATCCGATAGTATTCAGCTTTATGGAAAACCTAATCAAAAAGCTACGCTTGATCTTGAAAGCACAACTATTCGCCGAGTGTCTATTCAAATTCAAGTCATCATACAAGAGTGTCCGCCAGGATTTACCAACCGTGAAATAAAAGAAGGTCAGTGGGAATGTACATGTTTCCCAGAAAATATGTCTTCCTTCTCGGGGATCCGTTTCTGTAGCAGAGCTAATTACGTGGCGTATTTACTCCATGGCTATTGGATTGGTTATGACAACACAAACAAAATGTTTGCTCAAGAAAGAGAAATAATATTTTCTTCTTGCTATTATGGGAGGTGCCTATCTCACAATGAAGTGTACACAGAGCTACAAAATACAACAAACACTACGGAGTTAAACACCCGAGTGTGCGGCAGACGCCGAACAGGAGTGTTTTGTAGCAAGTGTCAGTCCGGCTACTTCATGAACTATCACAGTCGAAAGTTCATCTGCCATCCCAGTCCAAACAAGTGTCGTCTAGGATGGCTGTACTACATTCTGAGTGAGCTCACACCAGTCACCATCTTCTTTGTGATAGTGACGTTGTTTGATGTAAGACTGACTTCAGGTTCCGTCAATGGATTGATACTGTTTTTCCAGCTGTCTGACTCACTGCAGATGCAAGGAAATGGCTTCATCAGATTCCCCCAAGTTACAGAACGAGCTCTCCAGTTGTATTTCTTGCTTACCGGCATATTCAACATGGACTTCTTTGAAGCAGATGAAATGTCGTACTGTCTGTGGGAAACAGCTAATACTTTGGATTTGCTGGCCATAAAGTATTTAACCATTGCATACGCGCTGGGATTAGTCGTGGTTCTAATTTTGGTGCTAAAATATTGTAATATGATGAAATTTTTTGCATCGGTTCGAAAGAAATTTCTGCAGAAGTCCACGGCATCCACATTTTCCAGCACAGCGATTCACGGCATTGCTGGGTTTATGGTCATATGTTACTCGGAAACTACGAAAGTCTCTCTGCTTCTGCTAACTCCAGCCAAGCTCTATTACTTTGGTAAGAACAGTGCTGTCCATGTTCATTCTTTGGTTTCTTCAAGTGATGGAAGTTTCATCTTCTTCCAGGGAAAGCATCTGCTCTATGCCATTCCTGCTCTAGCGGTCCTTACTGTCTTGGGTCTGGCTCCTCCTCTGTTCCTCTTTGCCTATCCCCTGTGCTACAAGCTGTTTGCAATACTGAGAATAAGTGAGTCTCGATTTGTCAAAGTAATGTGCACCCTTCTTCCTCTGGAAAAGTGCAGGCCATTCTTCGACAGCTTCCAGAGTGGCTTCAAGGATGACTGCAGGTTATTTGCTGGCTTGTACTTCCTGTACCGTTTGGTAATTCTGGCCACCCTGGCTCTCGCCGGACACTCTATAACTTTTCACATCATGCTGGCGCTCGAGTTCCTATTGGCAGTGATTCTGCATGCAATTTTTCAGCCTCTAAAGAACCCGTCACACAACAGAGTAGATGCTCTACTGTTTGCTGACCTTCTGGCCATCAATATTCTGACCATCTTCAATTACTTTGTTACTTTCTACTACGTGGAGGGTCGCAGGTTCATACAGGTGACAGGAACCATCCAGGTGCTGTTGCTCTACCTCCCTATCGTGTGTGCCCTCGTAAGCATTGCCAAGAAGGCCAGTAAGATGAGAGTTAAAAAAGAGAACACAAATCCCATGAACTACTGGAGGTTCTCAGCAATGCTGGATGCCATTGAAGAAAGGTCTTCTGAATAAATTATTATTTTATTTTTTGCAACTAGCTGGACTGCCTTTTGTTTAATAGGTGAAGCT
>WLWD01005944.1_pt1 | contig 83814 bp, 61 predicted proteins | sample 6712731 | NCBI WGS metagenome assembly WLWD01 (sample SAMN12718690, study PRJNA576275) | sponge metagenome | isolation source: marine sponge | host: Mycale hentscheli | place: New Zealand: South Island, Marlborough, Capsize Point | collected 2014-11-01
TCTTTAAGATAACATACCTAATAGTTATAGTCATGTGCTCGTGTCTTAGTCTGACGATGTCCAGGGTTGATCTATTTCACGCCATGTTTCTATTGCTTCCTATAATCTTATTCCCTCTGTAGACGGCTCAGAGTCACCTCCCACTACCAACACTGACAAAGATGCTGAGCCTTGTCAGGAGTTTCTGTCTCTGCTCATCAATGACCGACCTACCTTTGAAGCCACGTCCATGGAGCTGCTCCATCCTCACATGGCTTCCCTGCAGAGCTCCAGATTGAGTATCTCAGCCAGGTTCCTGAGGAGACACCAGGAGTGAGTCACTTTTAACGCTCCCTGGTTACTGACACTCTGATCTCACCACTCTGTGCATTTCCATTTGATGCCCATCACTCTGTTCATTTCCAACATGAAAATACATACTGACTACCTCCATTTTGTTTCAATTTTACTTCCTTTTTATATGTATATATACATTAGTGTAAGTATAATTGGTAAAGTTGGTAACTGTGTAGTGTCACTGTAGTGTAAGGTGCTAGTAGTAGTCACTGAGTTAGTGTTGTGTGTTAACTGACTACTACACTCCTCTCTTGCCTACTGTATGAGGCCATCAACTTTCATGTATTACTGGAGGTTGAGTTTATCAAATGAACCTTTAACGGAAAAAGAAAAACTCACGAGGAAATTGAATTTCTTTTGAGTATGCCAATCCCTTTTGATAATTCTGTTCTATGTGCTGTCATCTAATGGAACTAGAGCTGGCCAAAGTGTGGGATTTAGGTATGGATGGCAAGACTTCAATTCTGTGTTCTCTGAGACAACCATAACAGCTGGTGGTCCCTTGACTGAGTGTGCCCTTGACTGCTAATTAGTTCCCCTAGGTATTGGTGTCCCTGCCATTGTGTTGTATTGATTGTTGTCGTTCACTTGTCCCCTCTCCTCAGACAATTCCTGGGATCTACTGGCCGGTCATCCCCAGCGCTGCCGTGTGATTCTGAGGATGAAGAGAACCCTATTTCAAGAGCCATGCTTCACCAGCTCTATTCCCCGCCTCCCAGAGGTAGGTGTGGTCTAGAGGGGGGCGAGGCAGAGGGAGGTAGAACTATGTTGATTAGTAAGTCATGTGGTGTCATTACAGAAGTAAACACTAGTATACCTCTGGAGGTGAGAAAAGGATTGGAATTTACTGAAGGAAGTCCAGTGATTACAGTGATCCCTCCAGCCCTGGGCAAGGGAGAAGGAGGTGTGGCCTCGCAGGATCCTCTGTACACTAGAGAGCACAAACTAGAGAATCAGGAGAGTGGTTCTCCAAGAGATACTCAGGCAGAAGCTGTGAGTCCACCAAGTGAAGTTTATTATAAGAAGCAAATTTTACCTAATTATCGATTAAAATGTTTTTTGAGGTTGATAAGTTTGGTGTTGGCTAAGGCCTGCCGGATTATGCTCCTTCTTCTTTCTTTTTTTCTTTTTTTTTTTCTTTTTTTGTCGAGAGTTTTTTTTTTTCTTTTTTTTTTTGAAGCTTATTGTAAGAAGCAAATTTTACCTAATTATTGATTAAAATGTTTTTTGAGGTTGATAAGTTTGGTGTTGGCTAAGGCCTGCCGGATTATGCTCCTTCTTCTTTCTTTTTTTCTTTTTTTTTTTTCTTTTTTTTTTTAATTCTAAAAAATGTGTTATTATTCTACAAGAATGGTATATTATTCTATAAATTTTCTTATTGTTCTTTCTTTATTCCAATTAGAAATAAATAAAAATAGTGATAATTGCAGTAGCTGTATAAAGTTGGTACGCTATGAAATGAATGAGTAAAAGAGTCAGTCTCTCTTACTGTTATACTCAATTACTCACGGGATTCAATAGATCTATTACTAATCTTTCAGTGAAAACCTTGAACATTCCCGTAAACATATTCGATGAATACAGAAAACATGCTCTGCAGCTGAAAAAAAAGTTCAATTGTGAGAAACATTACCAGACATTAGGAGGAAAATGTGGATTAGGGAATTAAAGAATTTTAATATGCGCAGAAGTGGATGCAACTTCTCTTCCCTTCAAATTCGTAGGTCGGCTGGTAATAATCTACAGTTTTTGTCAATTCTGATGCAGTATGATAGTTAAGTTGCTCAAGAAAAGAAACCATTTAGCATAATTCTCCAGATGACTTGCTGACTCTGAGCCTGATGTGACAGCTCTACCAGTATTTCAAACTTATTTTTCAATTTGGAAGTACAACAACAGAGTGGCCAAACTATCCTAGCTGAAGATCTACCTTATAACTACGTTTCTAAATGTTTAAGTCCTTTAGTTATAAAAAGAAAAAGAGAAAAAAACAGCACTGTTGTTTTTCTTTTATAATTAAGGATTATATGGATTGATTATTCTCATTTTCCCTTTATTATTCTTTTAAATGCTAATATTATTCTAGAGTTATTCCATTGTGCTATTTCATGGCTAGCATAATCTGGCAGGGCCTAGTATTGGCCCAAGCTGCAGGTTTTAAGGGATTACGGGTAGAATATGGAACATCAAGGAACAGTATAGTTAAAGTATGTGTGTATTGGTAAGATCATTATGATGGTACTTCTATAGGAGTCTGAACCTCCGGCCAAGAGAAGCCGAGAAACTTTTAATGAGGAAGTGTCCCAGACAAAGAAGCGCCTAGAAGCAGTGAGTTCAAAAAGTCCTTGTGTGTGTGTGTGTGTGTGTGTGTGCTAGCTGCAATGATGGGAGTTGTGTGGTATGGCTTGTAGTTGGGCTATGAGATTTCACTCAAGGACAACAAGAAGAGAAGGAAAGAGAATGAGAGGCTATCACCAGTGAAGAAATCTGCAGATAAAAGGAAAGGTTCTCCGAAGAAAACCCTTTCTGCTAACAAACATAGAGGTTTACAAACTGCTAAAGAGCCACTGAAGCCACTCAGTAAAGGTAACTTATAGAGTTTATATGGCATTCATGTGTATGTAATTGTTAAAATAATGGTAGCAATTAAAATTAGCTGGTGAAATTCTTGTTTAGTCTTAATTGTGATGTGTGTTTGTATTTTCTCAGTGGAGCCAGTGTTAGTTGGTAAAGTGTCTGCCCTCCTGGAGAGTTTACAGAGCAACTTCAAGACTCTGGCTCTCCTCCATGATGAAGCTGTAAAGACAGGGGCCAGTGAATTGGTGGACGTTATCTCAGCTGGGATAAGCTCCCACCGAGCATTGCTTGCCAACTGGGAACAGACTGCAGGGATTAAGAAGGTGGATGATACGCAGAAGAACGGAAATGGTGGACGCAAGAGGAGTTCCACTTCTCCACTGGACATGAGGATCAAAAAGGATCGCAGTATTAATATTTCAGGCAGCATACAGCCTATTGCTGGAGGAAGAGAAGTGTTGGATGGTCATAGTGGTAGCACCGGTAGAAGTAGTACCAGGAGTTCCCTACTACAAGGCACAGTGAGACAGTTAAGTGAAGTAGATGATGGACAATGCAGGAGAAAGGTAACTGTGAGTGCTGGAGACAGTGAGAGGACTGAGTTGTTAATGGTGGGAGATGCAAGCAGTGGGGACAAAGACAGGACGGATGATCAGGAAGATCTCTTACAAGAGAGTCACAGAGACACTCCTAGCAAAGTAACTCTCACTGTGGAACAAGTCCAGGAGGCTAAAGATCTTATCCATAAACTCATGGGCTTCTTTCCTTCTTAACTCATGCAGTTGGGTGGAGGTTGTATTTATTTTTCAGTTGATCGGCGTTGTTCTCTCTTTTATATATTCATAGTAAACTGACTTCACGCTTCATGTAATGAATCTCATCAATTCAGACTGTCAGCTATTCAATTCATGCATGTTAGATATTTATAAAATACATAAAATGAATCAAATTTTACATATAGCAAGTCAAATTTGCATGGAAGACCTGAAAAGCACTCTTGTATAGTTTGCTATAGCTAGCTAGCTCTTGAAATATATTAAGTGGGTCAATTGAATGTGTTTGTACATTAAGTGGGTCAATTAAAAAGTTGATTTCCAGACTACGTGTAGTCTCGCGCAGCCAAACCCTTCATGGTAAAGGGTCTGGCTATGCGAGACTAGACTACATGCATGTAAAGCTAGGAGAGCAGTATTATAAGCAACATACTTGAAATGCTGTGAGCATGAAAAATAGACAGGTTTAATAAATAGCTAGTGTGTTGTGGTGTTGAGGCTTAAGAGAGATTATTTCCTCATATCTAGATATCTCTATAAATTAAAAAATCTCTATACGTACATAAATCCAAAAAATACGGCGCGTGTCCCAGTTTGTGGTTCTTTCTGCTGTAGTTGGATCAGACTTGCCTTGGACTAGCATATTGGATAAACACTGTACTGCGCCTGTACTGCCTGGTGTCTGACGCGCATGGCAAGAGAGCTGCAGCAGTGCCCGCCAAAACGTATTCAATATGTTACCAGGCAACCTGCAAAATGACCACCTAAGATGCTAAAACAAAGCATCTAGAAAACTTGCGGTTTAATCGTTCGGCACCGATGGAGGTGCAGCGTTTGGTCAACCTCTATGGACCTCAGAGGACAAAGGAAAGAGAGACTGCGAGGCAAATCCAACAGGTCGATCATGTCAAAACTAACTTGCACAGGGCTCCAGGTAAAATTCCAAGAAATCAAGTTTTTAACACCACCACCAATTCTTCTTTACAAGTGAGTTAGCCAGAAAATGTCATTTCTATTTCAGTAAGCTTATTCACAAAAGAACTACTGTATTTGTAAATACTTCAGTTAGCTGCTTCAGCTCCAAGAGGAACAGATTTTTCTGCTATTGATACTCAGAGAACATATCAGTCAGCAAGTCATCTTCAGCTAGGAGATGTCACTCCACCAACACACTCACAAACAAAAGTAGACTTCATTTCTCAGCCAATACCTCAGGTATGGAAAATGTCAGGCAGATTTTCACACCTTAAATTCTATGTGTATGTGTATTTTGATTCAGTATAAGCGCCATGTAGCAGACAGAAGTATTAATTTGCCGGTAAGTTTTATTCCTAGATTGTAGGTGAATTTTTATGAATGTATTAATTTTCCAGGACATGGCACCTCGTTACATGGCAGACAGGCGTATGGGGACAACTCATTACAAAACTAACTATGATGCAGATAAAGTAAGTAGCTATATGAAGACGAGTAGGATCTGGTAGTGCAATAAAATAATGTTATTGAGTCATTATATTCATTTGCTGCCATCTTTAAGGAAGAATTGTTTTGGTACATTATTTCTAACATAGCTACATAGCCCAGTGTCTTCCTTTCAGCTGCCATGGTTATTTATTTTTACACACATTTCCATTGCATAGACTTCAAGGTCCTCTGAAAGGCTTGGGGTTAAGGGGAGCAAGGACACCATGCAGTTCCATAAGACAACTCACTTTACTCTTGGAGATCACCATGAAAGGTAATTGATGATAATGGAGTGGCAGTATAATATTGCAGTATAATATTGCAGTATATATTATATTCCCACAGTCCGCAATCAACCACAGGATTCACATTTAGAGGTAGTGCACCACAAGCTACATTGCCTCCACTCAGCCAGTCTGATGCAGGAAAAACAAAGTCCTATGTATTTCGTGGTGGAGATTATAACGTAGCTTCTCTGGATACTAAAGACCTGTTCACTTCAACACACATGAAAGACTTTAGGGCTGGCAATAAGTCCTCCACATCTCACGTACCTCTGCCCAAATCTTATTCTCATGTCCTTCCAAGGTATAGCTAATGTATAACTATTGTGATATTGTGGTTGTTTTGTAATGTTGTTATTTTTTTAAGTGTATCATTTCATATTTCACTTCTCCAGGACATCTACTGGTAATCCAGTTAATAGACTTAGAAATTTGCTAATAGAAAGGAACAAAGATGCTTTCACTAACCCAAGAGATCCTACTAGCATAAATGTCATCAAAGCATTTGCAAATTATGACCAGATTAAGTATGTAATCCAAACAATTCCTACAATTTTATTTTAACCTCCTGTTTGGTATTAGGTGTGGCAGTATCAGTATTGAAGACATCAGAGGTATAACCAAAACCTTTGAAATTCCATTTAATGATGAAGATATGAACACATTAATGAAGGAGTAAGTGATAATTTTAGTGCTTAGTTATTGGAAATTATAATAATACACATATTGAAGGTGCGGTTGTAAGGATGGAGGAAAGTTAGATTTTTATAAGTTCTGCGATCATCTGACTGCTCATACAGTACCTGTGAAGAACCCAGATGAGTTTGTGAGTAGTAGCATGGACTCTTATAGGAGAAATCATCAGGTAAATCAAAATGTGTGTGTGCAAGCACTTGTGTGTGTAATTAATTTTAAATATTTCTATTATTTTTTTTTTAGAAGCAAGGGGCCCAGCAGAGAGGTATGATAAATCTAGAATGTTTATTGAGTACTAATATTATACCAAGATTTCTTGCAATTTTGTTCATTAATTCTAATTTACCGCTTACAAAATACTAATTTTACTGTTGCACAGAATATCAAATAGAAGCTGAATTTCAGACTGGCACTCACTTCCAGCTGGGCACTGACAGGCCCTCAACTAGATCTGTGTATGGCAATGACTTTGATAGTACTGACTTGAATGGACCAAGAAAAGCAAATTTAGAACCCAGACCTAGAAATTCTAAGGTAATTAGTCAATAGATTTACAAATTCCTATTGTGACAGTGTTCTATCCCATTGGTAAGGTGATGAACGAGTACCCTACACTCCCTAAAGGAACAACTACAACCAGAGCAGATTTTGTAAGATATGACACAAAGTCTTCAACAACTGACAGATCTCAGGATTGCAGGCAATTTAAGGTAACTGTCCTGTCCTCCAGAGGTGTATCGTAGATTATATAATTGTATATACAGGATAAACAAGAAAAAGTTACATTTGAGATTGGGTCAAGAATTAAAGACCACGACAATGAAGACACTTCAAGTAGGATCTCACAATTCAATCATTACGTATTATATTAAAAGCCAAACTTATATTTTAGTTACAATGCAGTCTTATAGAAAGCCTGATCACAATGGCTCTCTGACTGCTGATCCACCAGAGAGAAAGAACTACTATCATCTCCAATCCAACCGAGCTCTGCCTCATCCTCTATCTGATGAGAAGTTGTCTGAAGTGAAAGATAAGTATGTAGTCCAACTGTGCCAGCCTGAGGAGTACTCCCAGAGACGAGGAGACAATATTGGAGAGAGAACTTCAAGAGATTTACACAATAAGAAGACCCATTTTGAACTGGGATCCAACCAAGACTTGAAGACTTCTGAAACTGTAAAACATTTATTATTATTATTATTGTTATTATTATTATTATTGTTGTTGTTGTTGTTGTTGTTACTATCATCATCATCATCATCACCATCATCATCATCACCATCATCACCATCATTATCACATCATCTATTATTATTATTGTTGTTGTTGTTGTTCTATAAATCTATAGAGAGCTCAATTTAAAGGAGCAACAGTAGCAGACTCAGCTATTGTACCAGCAGGCCTATTGACTGTTCCTACCCAGGGCTACTCACTCACAGAGCACAGGTAAACTCCAGCTGCTGGTACAGTGTGAACTGAATCTGTTGACTTTTCTCATTCTTGTATATTAGTGATGAGAAACCTAGTTACACAACTGGCACTACTCCTGGAAATTTGCAGCAAAAAATTCAGCGACATAACTATTTGAAGCACATTAACCCTAGGGATGCACTGAACATCAATCTATGCAAAGCATTTCTGGATTATGATCCCAATCGGTAAGTCAAGTAGAAATAGTATCTGTGTGTGGCATTACAGGAGTGTATTTATTTATTTATTGATTTGTTTTATTGATCAGGTCTGGTGCTATTAGTAAAGATCAGCTTAGAGATGCATGCAAGAAAATGGAAGTGAATGCAAGTGAAGCAGAAATAGAAAATATTATAGCCAAGTAAGATAAAAACAAACATCAATAATTTTAAAATGATTAATACACTTTGGTCTTTAGTTGTGGTAGAAAAGGAGATGGCCTCATTGACTATAATGAATTTGCACAAAATTTGACTCAAATCTGTCCTCCGGCTACTAGAAGATTCCAGGCCAGTGTGACCACTCAAGATTTTGTCCACCCCAGAGATCAAGCGTAAGTGGGTTTCTATTATGAAGGCTTTGAAAAGTGCAAACAATTTAGAACATCATGTAACCTTATATTTGATGCTCAGGGTAACTGAAGGTCGAAGGAAAATAATGGATAAAGATAAAAAACGATTCCAGTCACCAAACATTCAATCATCACATTATTTTCATTTGGATCACAGCAAAGGTATATGAAAACTATTTATAAAATTATAATAATATTATTTTTGTTACATCTAGAAAAAATTCAATCTGTAATGGGACAAGATTACATCCCTCCTCATCAAATGCAGTATTTCTAATAGTTAAAGAACTCTTTTTGGCCTCGGCGTTGACGTGTCTGACGAGGTGGCCGAGTGGTTAAGGCGATGGACTGCTAATCCATTGTGCTCTGCACGCGTGGGTTCGAATCCCATCCTCGTCGTTTTTTTTTTTTTGTGCAATTATTTTTTTTTTTTTCCTACGTTTTTTTTTTCAATGCTTGCCAAGTCACCACCATACCAGTCTATCAACACTCATTTTCATCAATATTTTAATATTATAATTAAGAATGATTGCTCTCTTGAAACTGAAAGTAATACAAGGAATGATACATAGAAAATGAATTTATTGGGTGTAAATTTGGTATCATCTGCCATTTCCATCCCAATCCAACAGTTCCTTCAACTTCATGTTGTCTTCAACAGATAAATGGGAAGCACTATCCAGAAATCCTTGCTGCATACATTCTTGCAGTACCCTGCATAACTCCTGAAGTGCCAATCTAGCTTCTCCCTTCACTGGTGCCTTGGCACAGACATGATGCCACACAACAGGTAACACATGCCGGCACACCAACTGGGGCTTCAGTCTGTAAGCTAGCTTGGTTAGACCTACAAGATTAAAGCAATACTATGACCTAGTACATTCACTTTCTGGCTATGACATGAAAGACAACCAAGAATAAACCGTACTTGCTAATCTCTTTGTCATAATAGGTTGTACTCGAGCATTGCCATACTGACTACTGTTTGCCACAGAAGGAATGAGGATTGCAGGATCTAAAATGCAAGCATAACATGGAATTAGGATTCTGGTGTATGCCTGGTTGTACTTTATTACCTAAGTGATCAGAGAGCAGGTTTAAGACAGTCATGGCAGTAGAATGCAGCGTGGCGTTGCGGGACGCCAGGTTGTTGACCAGAGTGCTCAGAATGTTGGCGATAATGGGAACGAGGGCACTGTGCACAATAGGGACCATATTGGCAAATGCTTGCAGGGCATGAAGAGTCACCTTGCTGTTGCGATCAGTCAGCTTGGATGTAAAAGCATCAAACACCTGCCACAAAATAACGTGAATAAAATATTAATATTAAACAATTATTTAGTCCTCTACTGGGAAAATATATTATGCTGCAATTGTTGGACATCAATAGCCATCCAAATGTGTGCAATCTAGAAGAGGACTTCCTGACAGGCCAATATTAGGAGTCAGTATTGCAATATCTACAGGTTGTTGTGATGCTATTTGAGACTTACCCTCTGCAGATGTGCAGACAGAACCTGAGGTCTACCAGTGATGACATACTCCTCCAATTGTGAAATAGCTTCATAGCGTTCATTCCAACTACTCGACTGCAACCTCTCCAATACTCCATCTGGGAGAACCACAGTTGGTGACGACACAGTGAGTGCAGAGTCACGCCCATGTACTTGAGAGGGAAGCTGTTTGCGAATTTTCTTGGGTGTGTCAGCATTAGGGGATGAGGTAGTATTGGGTGAAGAGCCTCCATGTCTGGCCTCTTGTAAGCCGTCTCTCAAGGTATTGTTGGGGACTCTAGTGGTGCCACCAGTTGAATGACGACTACTGTTGGTACTGGATGGATAGGATTTGAACTCCACTGGCGGGTCACCAACTCCCTATAAGGAGGAAAGGAGAGAGGAGGAGCAGGAAATTGGTAGGGATGTAGTGAGCACTGGCAGCAATTTATACTCGGCAAATCCAAACGCTAATTATCTTATGACATTTTATTGCACCAATAAAATTAGTAATAATAATAATAATAATAATAATAATAATAATAATAATAATCAATCAATAAATAAATAAATTATCAAATAATTAAATATATAAATAATCACACCTTAATCTTGAGAGTTTCCACTATTTCCTTGGCTTCACTGTACAGGTCATTTTTGAACACTTTACTGGCCACTTGGTTGTATTCTGGTTCTGGCCATAGCATACTCAAACATTTGCGCCCATAATAGCGACAGTCCGGAGAGCTATCTTTGGTGAAGTGAATTATGGCTGGCAGTGACCTCTCCAGGACATCCCTGCCTAAGTGAAGGTACTTGGAAGGTTCATGAAGCTCTATGGCCATGCATACATACTTGGCAGTCAGCTTTCTGATTTGAATATTTCGATTACTACGGTAAAAAGAAATCAATAAAATACATAACTTCTTTTTATGTATCAGACAACTTACGCCATGCCTCCTGCAATAAGGGACAGAATAGCCTTGGAGAGTGTGACATTAGCAACCATCTCATAGAGAGCCTTCTCCACAAGCTCTCGCAGAAATGCATTGGACTCACTACTCTTTTGAAGCAGCACCTGAACAACGTGTTCCAAATCCTACACAAGAGAGAAGCAATGCAGTAACTGATTATGTAATAAAGTAAATGCGAGTCAGGCTTACCACTTCCATTGATCTCTTCATAGTTGAAAATAGGTAGCTCAAACACTCAGTAGCTTTCTTAGATACACTGGAACGTAAATTCTTCACCTACAATCATTTGTAAAGAGTGGATAATGTAATAGCCTCCACATGTAGTGCTTTGTGTGTGTGTGTGTGTGCTTGCATGTGCAAGCACTTGTGTGTATGGACGTCTTTACAATTCTCACCTCCTTTTGTAGAGCAATGAGCACTTGGTGGAGCTGGGTGAGCAGAATTTGAGGGAAGTCTCTCGCCAGGATGACCACCATTCCAATCCCCTCACACTTACTGTTCCAGTCGTCCTTAGCCAAACTCTGAAGTGCTGCCTTCACTGCATGATCCGGGTGAGCGTGCACATGACCCTCTAGTAAACCCAAGTCCATCTCCATCAAGGCCCCGCCCATCCCACCAGTCTGCGAGTCACCATCGTTCCACACGTGTGTGTGTTTGCTCCCTAGTGCTGTCTTGTCTCCCAGGGCCTTCTGTGGAGAGGAAGTCTGACTGGGCTTCCTCTTCTTGTTCCTTTTATGAGTGGTATCAATGGGAGCTGAAGATATGGCTGGAGAACCATTGCTGGCCACATCTGCCTCCTCCACCACCAGAGGAGACTCATGAGAGTTGTTAGGATAAACAGCTGAATGGGATTTCTTCTTGGACATGTCGTAATCTGTTGCTGTCTTCTTTGGGGAAGCAGTCTCATTCTTTGCGATGGCGGCTGGCTGTGACGGGCGTTGGGGCTGCTCTGCACTGTTTCTGGATCCAATTCCACTCACCTCCATGGATATTGTATTAGTGCCTCCACGCTCTATAGTTGGCCGCCTCTCTCCATTCCCTTCTTGAAACAAACTCGTGGAGATTGCAGTTCTACCTTTGTTAGGTACAGACTGGTCTTTTCTATGCTTCTTTTTGTGATGGAGGGTTTCTCTAGGCTTGTCTCCACTCTGGTCCAATCCTCTTCCCTCTAGTGAAATGTTGTGAACATTGTTAAAAGTGTTTCCTTCCTCAGCATATGACAAAGGCTGAGGCACAGTTTGTGAAGACAATTTTTGACCAGCTGGCTTGAGCTTTGCTGGAGTACTTGCAAGTTTCTTAAGAAAGGCCTGACTGTAAGTTTTGTCTTCTTTTCCATAATCTATAGAATTCCATTTCTTAGGGAATGGAATGGGTGGCTTGGAATCAAGATGAGCAAGAGGCGGACATTTCTTACTTTGCTGAAGAGACAACTCATTATTCAATGGAATCATCCTGAAATAAAAAACAAAGTATTGATCAATATACAAATGCTAATCCCATAAATGTTAATGCACACTATTTAAATAATAACAATGAGCAAATCATACACATCTGCAATTTAAAAGCAGCATTGTCTGCTTACACTTTACTGTAAGGAGAAGTTTCTGCTTCATTGAGTCTAGGAGGTTTGGTAAAGGAGTTGCCAGTGTGTTGAGTAGACTGCTGGTGACCTTCAAGGCCAGTGTAGGCTGTTCCACTGGTGGACAGGATCTGAGCTTTACGAGAGGTTGCTTCTTTTCGAACGTGCTTCAATTTGTCAGCCTAATCATTTTCAAAGTACTAGTAAATTGGTGTAAAAATTACAACTTCCACTAATTAATACTTAAACAAAGCCTTCCCAGGTGCAAAATTGTAGTGACACGTTCTCTAATCAATATTATAAGGTGTTAGATATGACATCTCGTTATAAGATTTGACAAGTCTTAAGTTATTTTATCTCACGTCTATATCACAATCCTTGAGAGAGGACAGAGATGCTGACAATGAAGAGTTGAGGATGGTGGTGTCTTCTGGGATAGCAAAATACTCCTCATCAAAACTCTGGTCAGTCCACTGGTTAGGAGTGGAAGTACCTCTCAAGAAGTCTTGCTCCAACTGAGTCGCTGTACTCTCCTGGTTGGGACTGAATGATGATAGCCCTCCAGTGTGACTGAATGGGAGGGGCTGGGTGGAATGCTTGAGACCAGACAGAGGGTTTCTTACTCGAGGCTTGGAGTGGGGACGAGAGAAGCTTGTCTTCACAGAATTTTGAGCTATAAAGAACAATTAAAAACCCAACTAAAACTTTTAGTTATAACAACTCCATAAAAGCAGCATGCATGTACATGCAAGTATTCATGACAACGTTCATAATACATACACGGATACACACACACACACACCACACACACACACACACGTCAGACAGAACTCACACTCCACCAGAGAGACTGAGTCTGCATTAATTTGAGCTGGTCCCTTCAATGAGAGAGGGGCCACAGTATTGAGTCCAGTACCAGTCCTGGCACTAAGGACTGAAGGTACTCGACTTGGAGTTCCAGACAGACAGAGAGTGGCTCTGGGCCACGTCATGGACATAGACGATGGAGAATCATCAGGACTACTAAGTGGCCCTTCTACCACAGATGAAGAAGGGTCTTGGTGAGGAACAGAACACTGAGGATCTCTGCCATTCATGGAGGCCACATGGACAAAGAAGTTCTTCCCAGAGCGTGGCTTCTTCAATGACTCCAGTATGTTAGGGCCGGATGGGTTCACCACAGGCTTGTGACCTGGAGGTGCTACATTAATCTTGGATTGCTTGGAAAGATGAAGGTCCATGTAGGAGTTCCCTGGCAGCTTCATAGGCAAGGGTACAGTGGTCGAGCTAGTCGACATGGAAGAAGTCCGTGGTGCAAAGTGTGGAGAAATAATGCCTGGCCTTGCAGGAGGCTCCTTGGAGAAAGTGGGAGGGGCTGGAGTGGGCATGGTGGTGGTACCAGTGACCTGCAGGGATTGGATGGATATACAGTCAAAATAATCCTGCGAGAAGGTATGAATTTAATGGTCACGCCTTGCAGTTCCCCAAGATCGTGACATGAATATAGATATTGATTATTCATTGACATTCCAGATCAGAATGTGAGAAATCTTACACACAACTGTTGGAATGCCACAGCAAAGCATTCTGAGGCTGATTCCAGAATGAAAAACTGTGACACAGTGATAGCATATGTGCTTAATTAAAGATTAAAATCTCATTAATTAAGCATCTTAAAAATTTATGCACGAGCTGTCATGATTTTGAAAACTATTTACGAATTTGTGATTCTGGAGTCATTCATGCAATACACTGACACCACACACATACACGCCCACACAGCAAGTCACTAAAATTCTATATTTACCTCAAAGTGCTCTTCTGTCTCCCAAGGTCGTTTTCCAGCACTACGATACGGTCTGAAAGAAGGTGGTGACAGTGGGTGTGTCTGCCCCTGAGAGGTCATCACCAACGGAGTTACAATCCAGTCCACATCTGCTCCTACGTAGTGCGAGTTATTCGCACTTACGGAGCCATCTGAACCCACAGGAATCACAGAGTACTGAACCAACCCTTGCTCATTTAGACTTGGTAAAACATGACGTTCCAAACGGGCATAGTAAGCATCCATGAGGGTAATATTGGACGGCTGTTGTGTAGCGTACCTGGAATGAACATCTGCTACTAGAGCTACCACCTCCTCAAACTCATTCTCATCAAGCTTGCTCGTGAGAAGAGCAATTGCCTCGAATGCAGCCTGTCTCACTTTGGGTTTAGTGTCTGCCATACAGACTACCAGGTCTCTAGCCACCGCTGGGTAATGCATCCTGCTACTTCCACTCAGGAGAAGAGACAAAATAATGACATTGATAGACTCCTCTCTCACTCGTGATGTTTTGTGAATAATACCACAGGAGCACACTTCATAGGCCACTTTATTAGGCCCTACAACTTCCACAAGAGTCTGAAATAGAGCCATGCCTCTTTTCTTCAGATCACCTTTTGTTGAACTCATTTTTACCAAAATTTTCGGTGTCAGTATTGGTAAGAAAGGCACGATTCGCTTGCCTATGATGGACACTAGCTGTACCATTACTTGAAGACCTTTTTGAGAAACTTTAAATTGTGAATCTCCTACTGAAGTCATTATCAAATCAACGACAACTTTGAGCTTATCATTCGTTATGGCAGTAGATGGTTGCTTCAAGATTCTTTCAATCTCATTTGCAGCTAGCAATCTGTTAGACCAGTTTGATTTATCCTTCAGTTGCCTCATCACTGATGGAGGAACAAGGTCCAAGAGACTGTCATCTTCCTGTGAAAATGCATGGAAGTTGGGCTCACAATTCTTTAAATTGGTAGGACCCACACAAGCGCCTTCCCAGCGTTTGACATCGCTATTCAACACAGGAAATCCAGAGTTGTCCTTTGCCATATCTTTAACGAATATCATGGACTTCAGAAGACAATCTCAACCACGCTTTATTCAGTACAGCTGACACAGCCGCTGCTTCCCAGACATGTCGCTAAGGATACTGGCTCTTCGGGCGACTGTAGGCATTGCGCGTAGAGATTACAGAGACTTCAGTTCAGCACGAAACAAACCACTGGTGCGAGAAGTTGCACGGACCAACCGAAATTTCAATAACCTGCAAACCTTAGCTAAGAAGTGTGAAAAACTGAAGTTCGAAGACCTGTCATGCAGTGTTATTGTACTTGTTTGACTCCGCCTACTCAATGGTTGCTAAGGGGCGGAGGAGTAGCAACAGGCCGCCACGTGGAGACAGCAATGAAGAAGAAATTAAGGAAGAGAACTAAGAGGGACTGGAGGAAGAATGCTGACATCAAAGATGTAGAAGAATACCTCGAAAACCGCCGAAGAGACGAGAGGCTGGGGTACAAGTTCTCTGTTACCTTTACTTTTTTTAAATTAAATAAATCATTATTTGGATTCTTAGCGTTCCAGCAGGAGAGAAGCAGGACAGTGAACTTTATTTTATGCAGACTGAGACAGAATTGCCTCTGTCAGTTAGTTCTAGAAGAAGTGAAATTAGAAAAAAGCCTCTTAGATCTGAATTAAACTTGGTTTCCAATTCCGAGGTGAAGGGATTTCCGGCTGTCAAGCGGAAGGTGCACAGGAGATCCATTCCCATTCATGACCAGTCCATAGATTCATCTAGTGATGAGGAGTATGGGAGGAGTGTCTCTCATCGAAGCATTCACTGTAGTCGCATAAAAAAAATATTGTCTAGAAAGGACCAATTTACCAAGGAAACTGCGTCAGATCATAGAAGTGTTGGGGATTTGTGGCAGGATGGTAAGCTGGGTGGTTTACTGTTCCTAATCGCTTGCATTTATTTTTATTATTATTTTTTTAGAACTTCCAAGTCACCAAATTAATGATGAACATTATTTGGCAGTAACGAAGCAGAAGCAAGTCAAGGTTTGTTGATATTGACTACATCAGCTACCATTAGGTGTTAATGTACATGTATAGCTGAACCAGCTTTTAGTTCTGCAGGTGTGCAAGATTACCAATTAATCATTTCTTCTTAGTACTCAAAAAGTTAGTTAGGATCAATTCCTGTATCAGTTTTATTGGTGGGCAGGTGTACATTTTTCCCGCCTTAGACTAAAGAGTTGGCTTACTTGTAACATTTTGGAGAAGATAGAGCTGATCCAATCGCATTCCGAAGTTTTGTTATTTCCAAGCTTGAACACTGGACTTCAAAGATGACCAGAATATTTGTAGCTAAAGCCAAATGTTTAGGTTCAATTCTGCCATGACAAAAAAAAGGTTTACCTTTTCTTCTTGATTTTGTTTGTTTGTTTGTTTTGTACTCTTACTACTACAATAATAATAACAACCTATTGCTAACAGGCTCCGTGTTTTAATTTACAAAGGACACTGAATGAATATTTGTGTGGATGTCCATTCGACTCTGTTAGAATTGTTTTTATACACGCGTAAACTTGTGTTCTATCTATCTGTGTATGTAGCGACCCAAGTCTCTCTCAGAGGTGCCATCACTCTTACGGAATGTGGAGTTGCCGCATCCTGGGATGTCCTACAACCCTTCATATAAAGACCACCAGGTGAGGAGGTCATGATACATAACTTGAACCATATGCTTCACTTTACCTAATTTTCCTGCCATTCTGCCAGAATCTCCTCAGAGAGGCCGTAGCTGTGGAAGAGAAGAAGAAAAAGGAAGTAGAAAAGTTGCAGAGGAGACTGCAGCTATCTAAAATGTCACACTTGGAAAGAGAAAGAGTTTGGGCGGAAGAAATGAAAGAAGGGATTGGAGAAAGTGCAACGGGAGAAGATAAGGTGGGGAAACCAGCAGAAGGAGAGGAAAAAGAGGGATGTGTGGGAAGGAGACCTATCAGAGCAGAAGAAAGAAAAACTAAGAAGCAGCGCAGGAAAGAGTTGATGAGAAAGAAGACGGTCCGTTTAACGTTAGTGTTGTGTGATGTGTGTGACGTGATCGTTTGGTGTGCAGGAGCTGCTAAGGAAATTACAAAAGTCCAGGAAGATACAAATGGATGAAGTATACAGGTTTGTAGAAGAGGTGTGGTTATGTGTATGACTGTACATGAGAGTTGTTCTTACTGGCTGATAGAATACGATCAATAAAGAAGGAGATAATGAAGGGTGAAGCAACAACTGCAGAGAAAAGGGCAATACTATTGAATTTGAAGAGGAAAGCTCTTTATGGAACCAGACGGTTGGGAAGAATAAAATATCCTCAACACTTAATAGAGTTCAAACAGTAATAGTAGTAGTATTTAGTAGGCAAAATTTAGGAATTTAATATGTTACTAGTTTATTAACCCATTTACCGGCATAAGTGCCATATGGCGCCGATCATTCAGTTGGCACTTCTCCGATTTAATTTAAAAAAATTGATCATCAAATATAACAGAGGGATTCTAATTCTTTGTTTTTACGTTGCCATGACGTAGCACTTCCTATAATATAAAAAACTAGCAAGTACCCCACCACATAATGGCGCTTGACGTATTGCAAAGTAAGAATGCAGTAGCACAAGTTATCTTACTCAGTTATCATTCTCTACCATTGGTTTCATAAGTTTCCCTCTCCTACTCTCTTTTTTCTGAACTATCTGAGCTATTCTTCTACCCACCTCTCTTAACTTCAGCTCTTTTTTTTGAGTCATGGAGCCCCCTTTTACTTTGTTGATCTCTCCTGCTTCTGGCTTTCTGTCCTGAGAAACTTTTGTCTTTTATTTCGTACTTTAGCCTTTCTTTTGAAAACTAACCCCCGCCTTTACTCGTCGATTCCACCCGCTTTTTAGCTATAATTAATCGCTCGCCTTTTTGCCTTCTCTTCCCTTCCATTTTAAACCTACACTGCCTTACCGATTCCATTCACTTTTCAGTTACGATTAATTGCCTTTTACCTTCTCTTCCGTACTTTCGCCTTCCTTTTTGAAACCTACGCCACCTTCCATTGTCAATTGAACCCGCTTTTTAGAAGTAACCAGCATGTTCTACTGATTGTGGCGATACTTTACCTACCATAAACGAACAATGCTTTACTGAACCATACAAAGCTCATGAATTATTCATGAATACACACACCGTCGTCGTCGTTACTGACACACAAGCGTATTATTATATTATTATATAGATAAAATGAAAGCATCAGCATTTTATTTTTTAAAATTAAAAAAAAATATGGCTGCTCAAACACTGACCTTTGAGCGTCTTTAGTCTGCCCAAAACTTTTTTTTTATAGTACGAGGCTCTGAAGCTCAGAATTTATCCGAATTTTTAGCTTTTCTCTTTTTAAACTACGGTATACTTTTTTTGGATACTAGAAAATAGATAGTCTTTACAGGAAAGGAATTAAAAAAAGTTACTGCACTGGTCGTCCGTCTTAAACCTGCCGGTGAAAGGATTAAAGTTATTGCTACTACTACATTTATTCCCCCTTTATTGCAGTTATGCTGAATACTCGTTTCCATGGTGATAATCAGTGCTGCATTGGGAGTGTGTGTGAGAGAGAGAGAGAGCGAGGTGTTGTATTTTAGGGTAGTATTGTAGGGACATAGGTTTGTGTTGGGTTTGTTGGCGTCCTTGACTGAGACCCAAGTATTCTGAGCCTGCCATTCCGCTCAAGTTGAGCTCACAACTGACTGGGAATCTGAGAACACTCCGGGTTAGTGATCAGGAAGTGCGATCCTCTAACTGTTAGTGTTCGTGTGTGTGTGTGTGTGTGCAGTGTGAAGGGAGTTTGGCTATGGATCGCTATAAAAGTCTTCAGAAGAGGAATATCATAGAGCCGCGGCAGCTAGTGCAGTGAGTTGTGCATGGTAGCATTACTTGGAAATGGTAAAATTTGGAATATTTAACAATGCAGACCTCACAGGAAATACAGACTGCTCCACAAGGAGAAGCATTCTGCACTATGAGCTGCACAGGGACTTGGATTGTCAAGGTATGACAATAGAAGTTAGTACATGTAGTCATCCTGTCTGTTTGTCTGCCTGTCTGTCACGCTCTGATTTTGGAGATTACTGACTATTAACCGTTGATTTATGTATAGGACCTTTCATTGTGATACTTTTTTTTAATTTCAGGCTAATTGTTGAGAAATGCGAAGTTTTTAGCTCTGTGTGGGTATCAGCTTTAAAACTTCTATTAACCACCTCTCCAAGAAGCGACCGACCTCTCTGGAGAGACCAAATCATGTACCCCCGATTGCAACTACAACAACATTTAGAACCTCTGAGAAGCAACCACCTCTTATTTCCGACCAGTGACCAATTTCTCGGTCCCATCTTGCTCAGAATAAATACATTCACTCCTCTACGAGCGACCAAAGACCACACCTATTGAAAATTTGAGAGATTGCGATCACGCGTAAGCTAATAAAAAATAGCATAGCTCCTACACTACTTCTACAGTATCCAGTTTTGTTTAGGACAATAGGTCTTCGCTCTCGCTGAAAGTTTGATGCTTCTGTTTAACCTTCATTTGAACAAAAAGTGCATGAAATAGCTAATATCCATAGGACAGCAAGTGCTACCAAGGAAAAAATCACCTGGCTTGCCAAAATAAGACTGGTGTAGTTCCTTGCAAATACTGCCTCTAATAATCCTCTTATCTGGAAAGTTTTTTTTTTTTTCCCCTTCAGAAAATTGTGTATCTTTAGTGGCAGCACATCCTTATCAAAGTAGATAAATGTGGTGGAGAAACAGCTAAGTTAGCTACCAGTAGCCACTAGAAGGCAATTGAGACGTCAGAAGAAAACATTTCTTGTAGGATGCTTGTTATCAGGACACCATGCAGATAACCACAATAAGACCTGCATCAATTAAAGAATGTATTTTTAATTCAATTTTCTAGAGTTGCACCGATAGAAGATTATACCGGTAACCGATATTGTATTATAATTGAGGCCGATACCGATAACAGATAGATATATTCATTGAATTTTGAAAATTTAATTTTTACACAATTAGAAATATTATGGTACTAGTCTATAGTCTTCAGTGCCAGGAACAAAGTAGTGCCAAATTGGTGACCTCTTTTTAGACATCGTAGTTAAGTTCTTTTGTCTTTATGCCGTCTAAGAGCAAGTAGAACTCATCCACTCAGTGTCCACGCAGCAGGTAGTGTTGACGACCGATTCCGATATAGATTATCGGTGCAACTCTACAATTTTTTATCACTAATAATGACATTTACAAAAGAACTTCTGAGAAAGGACCAACCTCTGAGAAGAGACCAAAAGTCCGTACCATTGTGGTCACTATTCAGAGGTTTTACTGTAGCTAATAGATTGCTTGTTCTTTTGGTCTGAGATTATATTGTAATAGCTAGGTAGTTTTTAGTAGCGCTGAGGATTTGCACCTTTGGTGTTTCATTGGTTTACAGTATTGTTAACATCAAATGATCTGTGGCAGTTGAGTAAGTCATGTGGTTTGAAATCATTTAAAGTGAGAGGCACAGTGAATGGTGTATACTGTTACTACTCAGCTGCCACCAGGACAGACTCATATTGTATGACTTCTAAATTAACAGATCATTTGATGTTGTTTGTTTGTTTGTTTGTTTGTTTGTAGGTTGCAGTAAAGTTGCAGGGGAGAATCAGTCAAGACTTTTTATCCAGCTCAGTCGATATTAATTTTTTTATAGTTATATATTCAGGGAAGCCATTTTTGACACCCTTAATAGTCCACATCAATTTCATGATTCAGAGTTGTTGTGTAAGAGTTTTCAGTTAAATGTATTGATTAAGTGAACATTAGGAATGTTCATTATATTCACTTTAGCAAGGGGGGGGGGGGGGGCACTAGTAGCCCACCAGATTCATTGCTTGGGGGGCACACTTCATGCAGATATATTTTACTAAGCAGTGGACTTACAGACTGGCTCATGAATTTCTTTTAATTTGCAAAACAATACAAATCAGCTTATCACAATGACCAGAAACTAGGGAACTCAGTTGTGTCTAGCTTTTTATTCTAGAAGAGCATAATTAATGGTCCTGGAACATTGGTAAGGATTTACAGATGGGAATAAAATTTTTGTAGAACAATTTGAAGTCTAAAATTCTAGATCATTTTATATCGCATCTTCATTACGACTAAACCTTTATTTTGCTTAGTCAATGTAAAGTTATTTTCCATAAAATATAAAGTGGTTTTCATGAGATAGTACATGGTGCCTCCTCTTTGAATTAACTTGCATCACCCCTGTATAGTACACCTCACTGCTGGAACGTTAGTACGGTGGCCGGCCATTTGAACCAACTATTTTCTTTCTGTGACGACCAGTACCACATTGTATATTTACAGCATCCAGCTAGCGGTGTGTGGCGTGAATCGAATGTTTGATGTCTGGCCTTCACGTGATTATCACCTTTGATGATGACGTCATGACATTTTAGTGCCCTCCTTCTTTTATGGACTGCGGAAGGTTGTTGGCATTTTGTTTTATTGCAAAGCCAAAGTATCTGGACTGGTGGAGTAGTTATTTTGTGGTTTGGGGCAGGCACCTGAAAATCATTGGAAGACTATGGCACTTGTGGTTAGTCGGGCGTATACTATCTGGGAGAGTCGTCTTGAATATATATATTTGTTTTAGTGATGGGGCAAAATCAGTCTGATAGCACTAAGGTGAAGAGTTCGAGCACAGAGGTAAAGATATTTTACATGAGAAGTTGTTTACACTCCTGCTTAATGCTATTTGTAACTCTGGAACAATGAAAAGCCATCTTAGTGTGCATTTCACATTTAGCAAAGCTATTTACCATCCTGTTACTCACTGCAGGACAGTCACTCTAAAGCCATGGATTCTGATCCTTCTTCTAGTTCCTATGAGACCGTAGTCACTCCACAGCAGGAAACAGGAGCAGGTCTAGCTCTGTCTCAGTCATCAACAGATGGGCACAGACCAAACCACACAGCCACACCCACTACAGTTGAACCACTCGAGACCAATGCAGACTTCATTGTACTCAACGAGTATGTCAAGGAGCTACACGTTTCAGGAGAAGAGGGCGTTGTCATGGAGGAGGGGAAGCTGATCATGTGAGGAAAGGGGGGTGTTGGTTGTTGTGCTACTCTCAGTGATGCTCAGCTGAGCATCTCTTGTAATAGCATGTGACATTACAATAAATAATCTGTTGCTTGCTGGTACAGGGACAGTGGATGCACAAAGTGAACACCAGCAGTTGTGCCACTCCTACTTATATGGGCGGGGCCTTATTGTTGAGAAGTGTAGCTGTACTTGGTGTTGATTTATTTACATGACCTTTACTTCTAGAGTCCTGTAAGGTCATGCTCCTCTTCATCATACGCACACACATACACATGTGGTGCACACATCACATACGCACACATGCACGATCACACAAGTGAAATGTTGGTGCACACAGTCAAGTCATTCAAATGAAGGAAATCTGAATCCATCTACAGCAGTTGTGCTCATCTGCTCAGAAGTGTGGGTGGGCAAGATGGTGGAATGATTATGAGCTTGTGTTTTTAGTTTGTTTTGGTAGTTTATTTTTGGTAATTTTCTTTGGGGCATTTTGGTTTACTCCCAGTTAGCGTTGTATTACTGTCAACACCTACTGTTGAGGAAGTGGTTTATGTTATTAACTTCTAACAATTTAATAGCAACATTGGCTCTAATTATTTTCTTATTGAAGATTTGATTGTTAGTGAAATTTCTTCTTAACCCTTTCGATGCCAACTTTTTCAACACTTTGGGCGTCTCCCAATCGATTGCTCTCGATGTCCGGTAGGAAATACTTTATCCATATTCTTCCAAAATGCTGAGGGACTCTCTATAGGCTTTTTACTTTCTATTCTGAGTGTTTAAAGTTCGTAGGCAACCCTAAAATTTCTCAGTCAAAAAAATTTCTCGATCTCTGTTTTCAGGCAATTAATAAAAATTTTGTAACCTGCTTGTACGGTTCAATATTTTCTTAAAAAGAAAAGAAAAGATCAAGCTGCTGTTTCTTTGTACAGAAATGAACTTGTAGTTTTCCATGGAAACTACTTTTATGAGTTTGTACTATTATTCAATTCCTTGGATTGGGAAATCCCTGGTTTTATTGCTAATTAAAGATTGTTGTAAAAGAAGTAAGCGTTGAGAAATTTCAGACGAGTGATTAATTATAACCAGGTGCATCCAGTACTTGTGAAGCAGTGCTGTGAGAATGATTAGTTTTAGCACGGTCTACCAGAATTTGGGATGCATTGATGAGTGGGCAGAGCTCTGCCAGGTGGTTGGTTGCTAGAAGTTGTCAGGTGGCAAGTGTGGGGTGGTAAGGTGAGGTATCAAGTGTGGGATGTTATTGGTAAGGTGAGGTGTTATTGGTAAGGTGAGGTATCAAGTGCGGGTGTTATTATACCTCACCTTACCAATAACACCCCACACTTGATACCTCACCTTACAGGGACTGCTATTGGTAAGGTGCTACATACATGTACCTGTTGTTAGGTGTGGTTGTTTGGCTGTTAGCCTGCTTATCCTGACCTCACCTTACCTAGTCCCTCTTCTATTTGGCCACTCTATCTGAATATCACAATTTACTGGTGTGGTTAACTAATTGGACCAGAGATTTTTAAAGCCCCTTTACCTAGTGAGATTGCTGCTGTTGTGAAGTAGTGGAGGCATAGGTTTAGTTTGCTACTGTATGAGGTAATGGAGTGTGTAGTTATCGTTAGAATACGGTTCTATTAAAGTGCATGGAATACCTCTGTCTGTCCCCCCCCCCCCCCCCCCCCAAGTATTTTGGAAGTTAATATAGTACATTATTCCACACTGATCAGTGTGCAGTATACACTCTCATATAGGCATATGCATCAAAGTAGTGTGAGTAAAGAGAGTGGGTGTGGCTAAGTACATACAGAGTCTGCCAGCACAGCATTCTGTAAGCACTCCTGTCACAGGCACTAGGACTGGATCTACTAGTTTAGCATTAAACAGCATAGACTAGAACTGCCCTCTATACTAGTGGCAGCTATTTCCTCCTGTTACCTGAGAAGTGTCAGTATAAATCCAGTAGACTGGGTAGTCCTGTTGATGTTCAGAGCTAGAGCTAAGATGGCTTCTGTTGGAACAGCTTCTCTGGTGAAGACCCATAAGCTAGGCAACTGCATGGATACTTTACATGACAGTTAGTTACATCATCACATTTGTAACTTTGCACGTGCCACTGATGTTCTCTGTCTAGCTTGTGGGGGAAATATGTAACTAAGAATTGATAAAAAAAATTATTTTTTATTTTTTTAAAATAAGTCTATAAGTTTATATTCTCCCTTGGCTTATGGTGCTGTTATATGAAGAGAGGTTTTGATGACAGGCTCACAATCTCGACACCAGCAGGCAGTTGCTCGTTATCTCACTACTGAGTTATTTAGAAACTGAAGGATTAGTCATGTGACACTGAATGATTAGTCATGTGACACTGAAGGATTAGTCATGTGACACTGAAGGATCGGTCATTTGACGCTGAAGGATCGGTCATGTGACACTGAAGGATCAGTCCTGTGACACTGAAGGATTACATGTGACACTTGGGCGGACTAACACATGCACATGAGTCATTCCATTGAAAATCAGCTGTTTTCAGCCACCCTCCCATATTGACCCCCTTGGATTTTGCTTATATATATATATATATATATATATATATATATATGTTGCCTTTACTGCCATTAGAAACATATCCAAATTATAGACCACAAATCGTATCCTATGAGAAGATATAATTTTTAAAAAATTTGAGTGCCACGCACACTTTCCGCATACCTTACTTACATGCTTAACTTTAAAAACTCGTATAGTAAAAATCGTACATAGGATTGCGCGGAAAATTGGTTTCTAGACTAATTGAGCCCAGCTTTCAAGATAAGGAATCAGTTTGAGCTAATTGTTACATATTAAAAAGTTATAGTCCTCCCGAATACCCCATTTTTGCAGAAACTTGGTTCAATTGAATATTTAATTAATTAAGTGTATGCGATTTGAGGGTGTAACTCTCAAACGGTTTGGATTTAGTTCACAAAACTTGGTGTGACTGTTGTCCTAACATCATGTAAAAGATCCAAACTGATTCCACACCCTAAATAAGTATTGTGCAGGTGTAACAGATATCTCAACATGCACTTAAAAATTGTCTTTTGAAATTTAGCTATTTTCGAGGGCCGAAAACTCCCCGTGGGAATGCATAAAATTAACAACAAAAAAATTTTTTTCAAGAAAGTATCCACTTTAAACTGTTTGTGTAATGATTTGATAGATGAAGTGCTATTACTTTCTAATTTAATAGTGTATCTGAAGTAGAAGGCTGAGTCCACTATGTTATTATTTGTGTTGTTGTTGTTGTTGTTGTTGTTTGTGTACAGGTTACTGGACTCCTTAGCTCGTGTTTATGCCAAGTATCCAAGCCATGAAGATGCTCTAATGACCTCTCTTCAAACTCTCCCTCTGTTCAGCACTGCCTTGCCTTCCAATGCCTTACACATCCTCACTCAAATACAGAGCTGTGCACTGGAAGCGTTCTCTTCGTTTGATTTCAACCGTAACCCCTCCCTCGTAGACCAAGCCCTCAAGTTTATCTTTTGCCCGTGGAGTGAGTACCCGTTTGCACTTCCCCCATCCACTAACATGAAACACCTGGCTCTACTAGTGGGCGTGGCACTGCAGCCGGAGCTCGATGGCGCGAGTCGTTCTCGTCAAGCCATCCTCAGCGCTGCTTTGTTGACTGAGAACATAATCTATCTCAGTGATAGTCAGATGGAGGCTCTGGCAAAGGAGGGCGTGTTCAAGCATCTTCGACACCTCATGGCTTTCTATGATGAAATGTCTGAAGAGCATTTGCTGAAGATGATGTCAGGGATTCACAGCTTTGCCGAGCTGCACCGTACCCCCATGGAATTCATCGATGACAACAGTTACATTGGGATTCTTCAGTGTGCTCTGAAATATCCGTCCAATGAAGCCATTCAGACTCGAGTGTGGCAGTTGTTCAGGACTCTGTGCAACTCTCACAAACACTTTGCCAAGTCACTCTTTGAAGCAGGACTATTAAACACAATGACCTCTTTGCTTCAATCTGAAGGGGTTTTCCCTCTTCCTGCAGTGAACTTCCTTATGCTAAACTTTCTTGCTTTCAGAAACGTTGCCCTTAGCAACAAAGAGCTCATAGGTTGTCTGGCAGACTTGATAAAGGTCGACGTCTTAAAAGACAAAGAAGCCGACCTTAAGCTCGAGGCTCTCCTGTGTGAGTTTCTGTCGAGACTGTGCAGCTGTGGCATGATAGGACTCAATTTAATTTTCGAGCTCAATTTAGTTAACAAGCTCTTAGACTGTGCTAGAGCGCACCCTGATGAGCACTTCACAGTGCTGGCTTGCGTTGCTCTAGAGGGAGTTTCTAACTCCATCCCACCAGCTAGTTTTGTTTCTGTGGACACTGTGAAGTCCCTCAAAGCAGAGTTCAGTGATCAAAACTATCACGAGTTCATCAGGGAGATGTTGAGTCACCCTCAGGTTTACAACAACCCCAAGTTGATCAAGACCTTCTATATCACATTTCAGAAAGTCCTTCGGCCTATGCATCCAGAAGACCTGAAGAACAAAGTCCACACGCGTGACTTCATCGAGTTCTTTATCGTTAGCTTCATTAGAGACACGTCTTCCTTTAGAGAACTGGTCCCACGTGTCGTGTTCACAACTCATTACTTTATTTTTGAAATGAAGCATGTGGACACCATCACTATACTGAAGGACTTGGAGTTTCACAAGAGTGTCGCAGACTTGCTTGAGAAGCATAAGGCTCCAGACACAGTCATCACTGTCATGGGCATGCTGGCCTGCATAGTGGGGAAATATTACGAATACTTGAAGTCCGTCAAACCATTTGTGGAAGCTCACGTTCCTTACCTTTTGCTAGAGAAAGCAAAAATGTTGGGCACTTTGTCTCAGTTTAGCGATGACTTTGGTCGAGTGATGCTGAACTTGACAGCCGACAAGGAGCTCTCCCTGGAACTCTTTGAGAAAGGATACTTGGACAAGCTTTTAGAAGTGAGGATTAATGATGAGTCACTTAAAGTGCGAAGGAGTGTTATTCATGCGATTGGTAATATTGCATTAGGAGGACTACACGTGAAGCAAGTCCTTCTGGACAAGTGTTTCTATGAGTCTCTCTTCTCCATCCTCAGAGGAGAAATGAAGACAGCCGAACCATTCCTGATCAGTGCGTGCTGTAGAGTTCTGCACATCCTGGCTTCTGGAGATTGGGTCAAACGCAAGTTTGTGGAGTCCGGCTGCATCGAGTTGTTGCTACAAGTCATGAAAGCAAGACAAGACAATGCAGAGATCCAGTGGAGACCACTGGGACTCCTGAGCTCTCTGGGCTTCATGGCCGTCATCAACAGACGATTCATCCTCACCGATGAGATCCTGGAAGTGGTTGCATCCATTTTGCAGAAGAGTAAGAATGGCAAGGTCATAAGCTACACAACACTGGTATTCCTGGGCAGTGATGAGCTGGACTTGGGCGCCATTAAGTTGCGGCACCTTGGCATTGTGGAGAACCTCCAGACAGCTATAGATAACTCGGGTTATCGCAAGCAGGCTCCTGATTTAGAACGTTGGGGCGTACATGTGCTGGAGAAGCAGAATCTCTACACACTGTCACTACCTTCATCCAGTCAGTTAGAATTTCCTTCCAGCTTACCTGAACATCAGTCCTCTTATTGGCCTCCATACATACCCAAAGAGGCTCCAGTAGATACAAACTCTCCCAACACATCCTCACCCCACGAGTCCATTCTCCTTCCTCTTGAAGAGATTTACTTCAAGTCCAACACTCCTATAGCACCTGAGCTCTCAGACCACTGCCGCAGTCAGCTCTCCTCCCTGGGGCTGGATCTCACTAAACCTCTGTTTCGTATTGGTCGCTTGTATGGCAGTACCCACGGGCTCTGCAGCAACTGTGACAAGGAAAGCCCCTCGGAAGAACTGGTGATAAGGCCCCTGGGCATGACCGTTGATCAGTACCAACAACTCGTGGACTGCGGCTGGTATCGTAGAGGCGGAGTCAAGATGTTTCGTCTTCGGCACAATCACAACATCGAATGCTGCGATTGGGAGACTCGAGTGTTGGTGCACAAGTTCGACTACACAAAGCACAAGAGTTACAAGAAAGTCCTTAAGCGAATGCCGACAGACCGCCTTACCGTAGAGACCTGCCACGCCCACTTCAACAGAGAAGCATTTGATCTGTACAATGAGTATCACGTCAAGAAGCACGACAAACCGCTGAAGTCGGAGTACTCGTACTGTGAGCATATAGTCAACACACCCACTTCCTATCAGGTTATCGATGGAGTTGAATATGGGACATTCCATCAGATGTATCGGCTTGATGGCAAGTTGGTGGCTGTGGGGATCATTGACGTGATTCCTAGAGGGATGGTCAGTATATACATGTGGTATGATGTCAGCAAAGAGACTGCCAAGTACTCGTTTGGTGTTTACTCGGCGCTGAAGGAAATAGAGATGGTGAAGCGGTTGGGGGAGAAGAACCCTAACATGGAGTATTACTACCTACAAGGTTGGAACAACAACAACAAGAAACTCAGCTACAAGGCTAACTACGAACCAGAGGAGTTCTATTGTCCTTGCATTGTGAAGAACTGGGTGGCTGAACTTGATGGAGTGGAAAAGTCTAAAAAGGCTGTGATAGAGAAAGAAATCCCTCCCGAAGAGACAGATGGACATGTGGACGCTGAACCTCCCAAAGAAACATTGGTTTCATCCAATCAGAATGCTTTGCAAGGAAAAGTAAAACCCACTAACAATGATTCCACTACTAATAACTCCAATTCTGCTCCAGTTAAATCCATAGAGAGTGTAGCATTTCCGCTAGATCAAAAACGATACGAGAATGAAACAGGTGGAGACTTGGACATCAGTAAAATTGTAGTATGTCTTAACTACGTCAAGTTCATGTATCTGGAGGACTTGTTCAGGGATTGGATAACAGACACAAGTCAGAGGGAAATCATTGAGACTAGATTCAAAGAGCTCTATGCATCTCTCTCTCCAGACTTGCGTTCTCAGCTTGTTGTAGACATGATGGTTGCTCACAACTCAACTCGTTAGGTAGTTCACAGTGTTTTTTATTTTATCTCATTAGTCTGTGTTTTGTTATTTTTTATGGGGCTTTATTGCCTTTGTTTCCGTTCAATTTTCAAACAAGAAATTAAAAACTAGTTTGGTAGGAATGTACCTGGAGGTAGTTATATAGATGAGAGCATTCAACAACAGTGTCAACAGCATACCTTCAATTTGGGGGGGGGATACACTATCTGAAAACACAATTTAGATACAAGGTAAAGAATCGTTACTTAACCTGCTCTCGCGGTTGAGGGCGCCTGTAACGCCATATCGGGTCCTACCCAAAATCGGTCCCCCGGACTGAAATTGGCTGCTAAAAACTGTCCGGGACCACAATTGGCTGCCGAATTCAGTCCGGGCGGACTAAATATGGCTGCCAGATGTGGTCCGCTTTGCCAAATTTAGTCCCACCTAGCCCGAAGGAAAAACAATCAATTGTGTGATTATTAAGTGGAGGTGGTGGGTTATAATCAGTATAGTTAAGACTGCTCTTTAGTACTTCTTGTTGATGAGTTTACCTTTCAAATTCCCATTCTCATAGCTAAATACCTATAATAGTATATTCAATAAATTATAAGCTTCAAGACTTCATCATAGTGCATAGTTTGACTACCTTGAACAATGCAGCAGCTACATTTTCAAAATATTTACAGTTTCATAGGAATTTCCTCAACAAAATTTGTGAAATAATCAGTTATAGTCAAGATGTATCTGTTTCCTTGATGTGTTGCAGGAGAGATGGGGCCAATGAAGTCAATACCAATGTGGTGCCATGGTGACACAACTGGTACTGGATGGAGCTCTGGAGTAGATTGGCTTAATTTGCCATGGCACAGATCACAATTACGAACCTGGATATATCACAATAAAAAATAACAACACTCTTTGTCATCAGTTGACCACACTCACTTCTGTATTAGTTTATTTATTTTCTTACCAATTTATTAACATCATTGACCATTCCCTGCCACATAAACCGCTCACTAACTCTTGATAAAGTCTTTTTCGTGCCTAAATGTCCAGAGGTGGGATCGCTGTGGCATGATGCTAGAATTCAGATCTCTCATCCAAATCAGTAATGTAACGAGCCTAAGTAGTAACATTCAACTGGAACAGTAACATTTTTAACTAAAGCTTTTTTCATAAAAAATTGGTTAATCAGGTCTCAATCATTATAAACTTTAGATGATGTATTTTGGTGTGGAAAAACATATAGCTATATCTCCAACAAACATTCCTGTTAGAAACTCTAGAACCCAGTTATCTAAAAAGCTAGTACATCGCTATCTATTGCAAATTTATACAATTGTAAATATTCTTTGAAACTTGTAAATGCCTTCATGCATATCCAAACTGAAGCATCTCCCTTTTAAGTCCGGTATAATCTAGTCATCATCCAATAATGCTATTAGGTGGTTTGGTTGAGAGATTCCAGTACTAAAAAGTATCTTAAATGCTTAGTTTTAGTTTTTTCCCTTGAAGATTTAGCTAATTTTTCTTCAATATTATGAGTAGTTTTTAGTTATACTATCAATTGACTGTAGTTTTGGTTAATTTGTGTTATCTCAAATTTTTAACAATAAAACCCAGTAAAAAAACAACAAAAGTACGTCCTTATCGGTGTCAATATCAACCACAGGATTGGAATCCACCAAGCTAAATTTTATTTAATTCGGGCGGACCGAAATTAGCAGGGCGGACCTATTTTGGCTGCCAATTTCAGTCCGGCCGGACCGTATTTGGTGGGGGACCAAATTTCGCGTGACACGCCCCGCCCCTATTGCTGAAGTTGAACTCTGAGGAGCGGAGCAAATTATGAAGTGATCCTTTACCTAGCGCAACAAAGGATTTCGTGGTTTAGTAGTAGGTTTGGAGTGTTAGGGTGTAGGAGAGAATGGGTAAGCTGGTGTGTCTTGTCTTGGGTACTTTAGTGGTACTACTGGCACCGGTGAACGGAAATGAAGGTCAGGCCAATCCAAACTTCCACGACCCGAGGAACGTTCATAATAAAGAGTAAGAACAGTTGGTTTCTAGTGGCCTTTATGTTAGTAGTTATGTGTCACGTCTCAGAGCCTTGTTTCTGTCAGTGAGTAATTGGAGCTAGCCGACCATGTTGTCAAGTGTGTGACTAGCCTTTCAGTAGTGTATTGTGTTGATTAATGTAATGTTGGTGTGTGCTTACTCCCAATCATTTTGACATTGTGTGTGGGGATGTGTGTGTGTATACTGTCTGGGTGGATGAGGTGGATAAGATGCAAATCAATCTGTCAATTTATATCTGTGGATATTTTCCTGTATATCTGCTGGTTAAAGTGTGACTATTACATGATTATTGTCTAGACATCTGCGGGAACACATGTCCGACTACTTTGACGAGAATGACATGGATGACCAGCTCAAGATGGAGTCAGATGAAGAGATGGAGTTCCACTACTTCAAATTGCATGATTACGATGGCAACAACAAGTTGGATGGCTTGGAACTAGGAGCTGCCATGACTCACTTTCACCACGATGATGCCGATGCTGCCAACACTGAGAAAGTTGCAAAGCCACTCCCCATTGGCGAGACGGAGCTTGCCAACTTGGTGAATCAGATATTGAAGGATGATGACCTGAACGATGATGGCTATGTGGACTATTATGAATTCATGAAGGCTCAGAAGGAAAAGGACATGCTGTAAGAGTTCCTTGTAGGAACTGCCTGTGTCAAAGTCAACGCATCCTGTTGCATTTCTCAGTTATCATTCAGTTCATAAACAGTGTACAATATAAATGGTGTTGTTGTGTTGGTTTAAGGAAGTAGGGTAGGTGGGTGCTGGTGTATGACTGTGTATCAGCACTTAAAATGGTGTTAACAAGTTGATCATAATTATGTGTGGTAGTTTGTGTGGAGACATGAGATTCAAATGAATCGCCATGTGGTTGCAAATGAGGTTCTTATGAGTATTCTTGTGTAGACATAATGGCATATGAGTATTCTTGTGTAGACATAATGGCGTATAGCTGTCTGTAACTAGTCATTGTTTTGACGTTGCATCAGAAATAGCCCTCAGTAGCCGACCTTTCTTTTCTGCAGTATCTACAAATCCATCACCGTTCTAACAACAATGGCGGTGACATGTTCAACCAAATTATATAATAATATAATTATGCCCAATACTTACTATTTTGGAATGAATCAATACGTTGTTTACGAAGACTTCAAAATTGCTTGTAAGTCCTCTTGAGCTTACTCCAACCTAGACAACATTCCCAGTAATCTAAAACTAGAGCCCTACCTAATGAAATACTAACAAGTAATTGTTGGTCTACCTACTGTGCAATAAAGCCATGAAATAAATATCACAAATCTTGAAGGATTCTCACGATGATACACTATTGGCTGATACAAAGTGATCACCAAACTGCAGTTAACTATTACTAACTTGATAGTTGTGATGGAAGTAAAATCATTTTTCTTACTATGTCTAGTTGGGCTTGGGATGTACTTAGCTCCATCAGTTCAGTCTTCAATTCATCAAATTTGTTTAAGTAGCCGCATGCACCACTAATAATAGTTTAAGTTATTAAAATTAACAATGCAGTTAAAAGACATACCAATACACAATCCTAACGTGTACTTTATTCATCTTCAAAAGTTACGCAGCCGAAATTTCACTTTTCGCGGTTGGAACTTCGCGGACAAAAAAAAATCGCACGGAAAAACTTTACAGGAAGTGTATACCGTACCAATCCGGAACACTACTTCATTCAGCACCACCACACACACACAGTATACATATGTACACTGTACATACACTGTACATCGCAAGTTCTGCGACTGCTGTTGCTGGACAGTCAGTAGAGGTCAGGGTTCTTTAATAATTGCTATTATTACACGTATACTGATCACCAAACTGCACTTAACTTGAGGGAAGTCAATTCGTTCTTTCATTAATAAAATAGCAGGTAAAGAAGGCAAAATACATGTGATAAACTGGAAGAAGGCCAAGGAATTATGCTTGCATAATTTTGATAATTGATTTCATAGATACTATTATAATAGGAGTTTTTGGTTAAAAACAACAACAAACTATAGCTAATAAAATAATAATAATTAGTTTTTATTGTACTGTAACAAAATTTGATGTATCCAGAGACTGGCTTTGGGATTTTTTAATTAATTTTTGAGATTAATAAATATCATCTATGTTGGCAATTTCATTGAAGGTTCTAACTTCCAAATCCAGCACCGTTGCCCATCAGGACAGGGATTGGTAGCTAGCTTACTCAACAGTGGCCATAACAGAATAGTTGTGAATGGGTTGCAGACTCTGTCTAGGCATATGTGAGCATAATAGGTTTCAAGTAGCATAATTACTAAAATTGCTAGCTTAGCATAATAACAACAACAACAAAAAAGAAGCATAAACCGCCAATCCCTAAAGAAGGCCAGCAACATAATTGATTACACACTGAGATGCTTGATGGAGTCATGGTATAGAACAGGGCAAAAACTGGACACCGAGATACTTCCTGGGAGCTTAAGAGCAGCACCATAGCTTGAAGTGTTGCTTGTTAAATCACCTTAGATATACCATCACTTCTAACATTATACTTTTTGGTTTTGATGATGGCTATCTGAATAGCAGCCAAAAAACATTTGAAAGTTAAAAAAAAAAGTTGTTTAATTAGCAAAAAATAAATCCATTGTTGTCTTTTTAAGCTACAACTATTAATTTGTTATTCGCCACTAAAGAATGTCCTGACTCAGCAATGTGGACAGAAGAATGCACTGTACTTAGTGTACACAAATTTACTATACATGTACTTCAGCAAAGCACAGGATGTAGTGCAGCATGTTCTACTGACAAGTTTGCTGTATATATACATAATGAACAGTAGCTACATGTGTGCTATGTGTGTACTATAAGTATGGTTTTTGTTTAGACCTCAAACTCCTAAATAAGGACTACTACAGTTTCTTATCTCAACTGGATTCCCCACACAATACCACCAATTACTATATCTGCCAACCAAGATCTTCACAACAACCCCTCACACCATACCTGGGATTGGGGCAGGGGTTTAAATGCTAAACTAAGGTTTTTAGTATAACTCCCACTTACTCTGTAGCTCACACCCAACGAACATTGATCAACTGGTACTAATTCTAACATTTAACACATGAAGTGGCAATAACAATACATAGTACTATGACCACATAAAAGTTTGTTATAAAAAGGAATGAAAGATGACAATACAAGATATAACTATAAAATATCAAAGATAGACCAGGAAATATCCTTTAAGCCAATCTCATCATAACAGTCAATCTTGAGTGGACATCCCTCATTCTACAACCACACAAAAATAAGTTCAGGTTCACCAACAGCCAAATTTGTTGAAAGCATGGAATATGAAGCTACACAAAACTTGTTATAGGCACTATGCAAGTTTCATAATACTCACCTCTTATTACTTAGCTTTTGCAATGGCGTCAGTAATTTTTTTGAGCTTGGCATCATTGTCAACAAAGCCATCGCCATTCTGTTGGAACAAACTCATAGTGACAAGTAACTCTAATAATTACATTCAACAACCTTTTTAGAGTGAACGAGGTCGCCACTCACGAACACTTCGAATTCCCCAGTTATTCCTTTTGCAGCTTCTCCCGTCTGAAGAAAAAAAGTATTCAATTGAGTTTCGAAGCTACAGTAAGAACTTACACATTTTATGTCATCCCCGAATTCGTCCCCCAAATCTTGGCACAGCTTTCTGTACCGGGACCCGTACCCTCATCCACCACTGAAAGGCATAAATGCAGTTAGCCACCACAAGGTGGCAACAACAAGGGAAAAACATTACCAGTATGTTACACGGACTTCTACAACCATAGTTGCTCAGTTAAAGAGTAAAGTTGGAGGAGTAAGACGAGTCAGTAGCTTAGAAGAAAATCTACCAGTTCGCGACGACCGATCTATAGTTTTCTATACAGTTTCACCAGCTCACGCGACAGTTTTAAACTACAACGCAGGGCGCGGCCCCGCGAGCTCTCCGTGGGAGTGTTGTTGCACGCGAAGTATTTGTTTGTTGTGGTAAACGAAAACCCTTAAAGAGCGGCGCCGGCGTGGCGGGAGATTCTGTGGGGTGTGTACTAGTAGCAAGAAAGATTTTTTTTATATTGACTTGCAAGTCCACCCACAAAGGGGGTGGCAAAATCTAAAGTAGTTTAACTGCCTATGGAATCTGTGGAATACAGACAACTATATCCAAAACAATACTGAAGAGTCAAGGAAATTTTGCTAGCTAATTTACAAAAATGAAAGAACCTTTCTGTTTCATTAGCATTTCATGTCTCACATAGTAACTTTGAAGGCTTCAAAATGATGGTTAAGTTTGTGGTACAGATGGATCTTATAACATGACTCCAATGCCCCAGACACTGCATTCTGTTTACTGTAGAAAACCCTCTTTACTCGAGAATGAAGAAGACCCATTGCACACCTAGGAAACCAGAAACCAGTCAGTATACCGATAAGTATTGTTAGATACACCCCCCTCCCCCTCCCACCATATCATACAATCAGTACTCACATCACCAAACACAGCAAACTCTCTCCCTCTCTCACATTGTGCAAGGCTCCATTGTGATATACACATCCAATCCAGTACACAGGTACTGTCTGCTCAGTTTTGGTCTTTTAGCCGGCGGTAGCTCCTGGTGATCACCAACTTTCATGCCACTTTTATTGACCTCATTATCGTAGCTGCAGAATTCACTACCACCTCCCTGACTGAGTCTGGCCCAAGCTCCGCCCCCCTGAGTTGCAGCCACTGCATCAATGCACTTCATAGCCGCATGTTGAAGTGGATGAGAAGTCGAAGAGCTAGCACGTGCCACTATATCATTCTTGATAGGGTCCACTATGACAGCACCTACTTGGTTTTCCTAAGATACATATAGGTCAAGCAAACTAGGATATAAATTTGACCACACATATTGCTGGGTACAAAATGTATCATAAAAGATGTCATGGCCTATTCACCTACTTTAACAGAACCAGATCACACAAACCGCACTCTCAAGTCACATGATAATTAAAGTTATTAGTTCTAATCCACATGTTTGGCTGGCAGACCATTACTTGCAACTATGTAGCAATTAAACATACTGTTTGAGTCTCTTTCAAAGCATGCCTCATATATTTTGTGATGCAATCAATTTCTTCAGAGGAAAATAGCTCCTTCTTTAAAATCTTTTCCAACCTAAATAAAACAGAAACACTATCTTTTATACATTTTTTTAATTTCAAGCACACCTTTTATCTTCATGAAACTGAGTGGGCCAGTGTTGTCTGCTGATTTCAAACTGCTTTCTGGTGACTGGCTTCACCTTTGGGACTAGAACAGTGGAAAAATTGGACAGGCCATCAAAATTGAAATCTGTTTCCACATTTTGAGAAGTATTGGCATCACTTTTGATATCCACTAGTATGTAAAGACGGCCTTCTAAAAGAATAACAGTAACACTATACATGGAATGGTTGTGTGCACTGAAGGGTAAAAAAAAAACCTGCCGAAAGGAAAAGAAAAAAAAAAGTTCCCACTCCGGGAATTGAACCCGGGCCTTCTGGGTGAAAACCAGAAATCCTAACCACTAGACCAAATGGGAGCTGTTGAATAATCCGGAGGTAAGAAGAAACTTAAAGAAATCGCACCTGCGTTTTTAACTCTTTTAAGGTGTCCCAGAAGCGTGCTAATAGGGCGATTCTGGTTCAGATTCCTATATAAATCAAATTAAACATTGCGTCTTTAGAATTGTTGTCTTCGTACCTGATCAATTCTGAAGCGTGGCTCTTATTGATAATTTCAGCAGCTACTGCTTCTACTGCGCCAACAAAACTATATTACTTAATTTCTTTTTTTTTCAGTTACTCTAGCTTTAGTTTTACCGAGCTCTACATCTCTATGGACCTCGTCCCCAAGGATAGCTTCGACTTCGCATTTCTCCATTATTTATTTAAAATTCATATTTCTTTATTATTAATGACCATTACCAACAACACATAAACCAACGATGGTGCAGTGCATGAAAAATTTTCGCACTAGAAAATTAAAAGAGGCTACACAGTTTAAAAGTGCCAGAAAAACAGAACACAATTGAAAATAGTGGATAACTTTTTTTGAACTAGCAGCTGCATTTATCTTTCTGTGTCTGTTGAGAGGGGGTAGAGACTTTGCGAAGTTGAGCATTGCCATATTGTATTCCAGAGCCAACACGATCTGGATCCAGGTCTCCTGCAACCACAACAACAACAACAACAACAAGTCTACTCCACCAACATTGCTGCCGCTACAACTTACCTGCATCTATTTTTGTCAAGATTGTTCTAGTACATTTCAAGAATACTTCTTCCACATTCTCACCAGTAAGAGCACTCGTCTCCAAGAAAGACAACTCTGAAACACAAGTAAAGAAAATACACAATCATATGTCACACTTATTTATTGGCTTTAATTAATGTCACTATTATGGTAAATTTTAAAATACAAGAACTATACAGCACCAACCAAAGGTGTGAACCCTCAGCGCTACTATACACAACTCACTATTACATAATCATTTCTCAGACCAAACAAACAGTTTATTGGCTCTTGCTAAGCAGGTATCCATATAACTCGAGCAAAGAAAACAGTGGATATAAAAGGAGAAGCTAAACAGGCCAGAGACACTCACTGGTATATATCTTCAATGCGAAACTTTTACTTCCAGCACAACAAAATACCACAGGCTGCAAATAAATTATTTGTTCACCTGATTAAGGTCTTAAACGAACAGTCTGGCAGGACGACTATTATAACCCTCTCGCGCATGCGTGCTGAGGGTTAATTATGATTGAAAGAACACTGCTTCCAGATCCTTGAGATGATTCCAGAAACCCAATCTGCAGGGTCACTTGCTCTCTCTCTCTCTCTAGTTTTTAGATTATGATGGCTCCTCAGCACATTACTAATTTATAACACATCATTCTAAGAGTGCAATTGGAGGGACACTGCATTTAGAACACAGCTACTGTAGTTTTTGTATTGTGACAGAGGGACTTTAAATATCTTAGGTCCTTCAGGGAGGGTTTCTATATGTAGTGCCCCCGCCTTCAGGGCAGGGCTTCTATATGTAGAGTACCTCCAATTGTGTTGTTAGGAACTGTTGCTAAGTTCTAAATTAGTTAGGCGCTGCGTGCAGTCGTTAACTACTGTTTTTAGGGTCCCTCAGGCCCTAAATACAGTAGTTCCCTCTGAAGCAGCGCCTAACTATTATAATAGTGTCCCTGCCCTCAAGGAGGGGACACTATAGAGTCCCTCCCTGAAGGACCTAAGGGCTTTAAAGTTCATCTGTTACTATACAAAAACTGCACCAGCTATATCTACAGTGTGAAGGGTCCCTCGGCCCACAGTAGAGCCCTCGTTGTGTTCAGAATGCCACAGCCTCAGGACTCCAATAATGGTCATTCTCTTGGAGGCAGCAACTAACTATGTTTACATCAAGCTGAACAAGGCAGAAAAAAATGAGGCTACAAGAACTACAACAGGTCATAATTGGTATCCAGAAGGTGTCAGGGAGTCAAAGTGAGGCTAAAAGTAATTGAATACTAGTGATGTGCTTCAGCATCACAAATGGCAAGCGAGCTGGTCTGACTGAAATTTAAATTTGACTTCTAGCTGCTAATAATTTTTGTTAGTTAAATATTTTTGTTTAGTTTATTGCTATTTTTTAGCAACACATGCAACACTTTTATACATACTTGTCAGTGGATATACCAGCACGAGACCCGCGTTGTATTCTCTTCTTGACTTGACTATTGAAGGATTTTCAAAGGATAAGCAATCAAATTACCAGGATGATACAGGTAAGGATCGATAAACTAACGGTTTTCATTCATGCTAGTCGCCTTTCCAAAGTACGCTCCGTTCAAAATTCTCTATTATACCAGAGATCTAGTAGATATAGCAACACATTATATTCTCTTAGTGACTTGACTATTTGGACTTTGGATTTTCAAGTAAGAACAAATCTGTTACGTAAGGCGTATAGCTATGACGACCAGTGCATTGACAAAGTAAACTTACCACCACCGCTAAAATAATAAATGAACTCGCTAACTTTGGAAGACCTAACTGCGAACGTCTCTTCCATTCTGGGTCGGTAGCTCTTTGCAGTTTTTTTTCCTTCTTTTCCTAGCATTATTTCAAAGTCTTTTCTCCCGAATTTCTTGTGCCCACACCAATGTTTACGTTTTTAAGTAGCCTCCGGGGGCAGACACGCATTGACCTCTTTGAACTTTGCCATATATATATATATATACATGTATATATACCAAAATCTCAATTGAGACTCATTAGTGAGAGTCTCGCTTCGCTTGCCCAATTATCCACTATAACAGACGACACTGATCATGGAAGGATCATTCTACGGACCCACCATTTTCTTGAGCGAATCGACTGGCCTCCATGAAGGTGACTTCTCTGTCAGCTTCCAAGTCTTTCTTGTTTCCTACCAGCACGATCACAATGTTGGGGCTGGCCAGTGTTCTTGCATCAGTCAACCAATTGGTCAGGGCATTGTACGTCTCTCGACTAATCAACATAACAATAATAACATGTAATCCACAATTATTTAGCTTCATAGCACGAATGTAATCATAAATCAATTTTATTTATTAATTCATGCTATTACTAAATATTGATTCTAGAAGTTAGTATAAATAGCAATGAACTCTACAACAATAATATCATACATTACATATATGTAATGTTACATGCATCAATGTGTGTGAACGAGTGTATCTTATGTATGTGTGCATACACACACACATGTACACCCATAAATAATACATATACACATACATAAATTCTTTTCCAAAGAAAAGAGAAATACAAAAATCATGAAGACTTGCCAAGAACAAAAACACTGATAGTCTCTGACATCATATTGTAAGCCTGACAGGTAAGCTTGGATTAGTGACAGACTGTGTGTGATAGTCTCTGACATCATATTGTAAGCCTGACAGGTAAGCTTGGATTAGTGACAGACTGTGTGTGATAGTCTCTGACGTCATATTGTAAGCCTGACAGGTAAGCTTGGATTAGTGACAGACTGTGTGTGATAGTCTCTGACATCATATTGTAAGCCTGACAGGTAAGCTTGGATTAGTGACAGACTGTGTGTGATAGTCTCTGACGTCATATTGTAAGCCTGACAGGTAAGCTTGGATTAGTGACAGACTGTGTGTGATAGTCTCTGACATCATATTGTAAGCCTGACAGGTACGCTTGGATTAGTGACAGACTGTGTGTGATAGTCTCTGACGTCATATTGTAATCCTGACAGGTAAGCTTGGATTAGTGACAGACTGTGTGTGATAGTCTCTGACGTCATATTGTAAGCCTGACAGGTAAGCTTGGATTAGTGACAGACTGTGTGTGATAGTCTCTGACATCATATTGTAAGCCTGACAGGTACGCTTGGATTAGTGACAGACTGTGTGTGATAGTCTCTGACGTCATATTGTAAGCCTGACAGGTAAGCTTGGATTAGTGAGACTGTGTGTGATAATTGTCCTAGTGTTCATTCAAAGTTGCATTACTGCACTCATGTGTAAGTCCTGCAAGTTTCAGAGTAGTATTAAGAAGACACAAACACTTAAAAATTGTTTACCATACTGAAAATTTGTATTGAGTTATTCTTGTGTTGTTTGAACACACACACACACACACACAGTAACAACACAATAGGTAGTGAGCCTTCCTCTCACCCTGTGCAGTAGTACACTATCTAATAGAGCAAAAACATAAGAGCATACTAAGTGCCACAACCAGCACTTGAATGCAAGTATGCATACACATGTGCACACACACACACACACAACAATACACGCCTACACTTATTACTCTCATGCCATTACTTGTAACAAACAGTTGCTCAGACTAACCTGGAGATATCGTAGACTAGCAGTGCTCCTGCAGCTCCTCTGTAGTAGCTACGTGTGACTGATCTAAACCTTTCTTGCCCTGCTGTGTCCCACACCTGCAGCTTCACTGACTTGGATGCCACATTCACTACCTTAGAGCCAAACTCCACCCCAATGGTGTGATTTGAGTCTTGCTTGACTGAAACATGATAAAGCATACAAATAGGAAAATGTGATACTGGACTTAAAAGGTCCTCATTAGCTTGTCACAAATATTTCAAGTTATATAAAAATATCACTCCTTGTTTTGGTTAACAGTTTTGCTGACTGCCATCTTTCTGTGATATTCCAGTTTTCTGAGATCTTCCACAGTGCCATAGTTAGTTAGTTACTTTAAACTCCTACCCCCCCCCCCCCCCCCCCCCCCCCCCCCACTCCTCCAACTCAATCTTTCTCCCTTTGGTGTCCCTGTTAGGATTTCAACACAACTCTCTCACAAACCTGCCTATCTGTCAATCACACATTCCTCATCTCTCCTTCACACTAGGAACTTGACAATTGCTCTATCACTCTGGCCACCAGCTGGCAGCTCTTCACCAACCACTCACAGGCATGTCCACAAACACATTCACCAACTATAGATGCACTGACAATACTTGATGATACTTTACCAGTATGTCCTGACACACGATGCTAAAGTAGCTCATGTGACCTCCCACAAGTGACATACACTAAACATTGTCAGTCGAGATATTTCACAGTAGAGTGACAATGTGCACGATGCAGTAGAAACAGGAAACAAGTTAGTCATGCAGTGGCCAGCACAGTCCATCAAACACAAGACACACAACTGTCTCCACAACTCACTCGCTCCATGTGTTCTCTTAATTCATGAGGTACTCTTTCAGGTGCCTTCCTGTCTCACTCCCCCCCCCCCCCTCTCTCTCTCTCTCTCTCTATGAGCCACTCCCACCAATTCCCACCTCAAGCATTCCATCTACCTTAGAACTGGACAAGTGCCAGAAGGAGGGGGGAAATGTGAGTGTTAAAAGTGTGAGTGTTGTGTGGACCTTAACATATTGTGTGCATAGACTGTAGAAAGTTAGCCCACTCACTAGCCCATAGTGGAAGTCAAACTGAAGGAATATACACTTCAAGTCTGCATGATATATTATGTACAAGTCAGCAATGAGTGTATGCATGCTTAATAATAATAATCTATATAATAATACCCGTGACCGACGACCGACGTCAGCATTCATGAATAATTCATGAGCTAATGAGCTAGAACACGCAGACGCACAATACTCGTGAACTCTCGCTAAATTACCGGGTAAAGCTAGAGCACAACGCAGAACTGGTTAGCAACCAAACCCAGCACAAAATAAATGGACAGTAGGAGGGAGTGGCAGAAAAACAGGAGCGTGGTTTTCGTGAACTAATGCTGAATTACCGGGTAAACCAAGAATGCAGTTATAAAGAAGTGAAGGGGTTGGCTACGCTAAACTACAGGTAGGCGAATTCGTTTGCTACCTAACCTGGTACAACAATAAGTGGAAGAAGACGAGAGTGGCAGACAAACCGGAGAGTGGGTAATAATAATAATAACTAGTGGTGTGCTTCAGCACAAATAGTGAGCGAGCTAGCCTAGCTTTAGCTTTAAAGTGATAACTAACTATGAGCTATGGCCCTTGGCATAATTTATGTAGTTGTTGAAATTGAAATGACAACAGAGAGAATAGTGCTATTGGGTCTGCTATGCTTTTACAAAAGTTCAGAGCTTAGGTCTGCTCCATGTAGCTTGCTTTTCAAGGCCAGCAACTCATAAGGCTGGCAGGTTCATTTCTTTGTTATTTTATCAAGACGCTTTACCAACTTACGTAATACGTGGTGCGGGCAAAAAAAAAGGGGTCACACGTACCATAATAATAAGAACAAAAAAATTAAAAAATAAACACCACAGAATCTCAATTGTGTAATCCCTGTAAGTGTCTCACTTGCTTCGTTCACCAATAATAATGAAATAAGTAGTGCCAATAATTAGCTGTATACTAACTAAAGTGAGTGTACGATTAAGCAATGTAATGTTGAATCAGCTAAGCTCATTGACTATCAATTGAGTATTCCACGACGGGCCACATTGCCAGCTTCTTTATTTCTTATACATATTATGACACAGAAATGACTGCAAGAAGTGTGTATGTCATAACACATCACACTTACACTAAACAAGTCTAACAATGAAGGTCTTGAGTTATACTTCAAGTATTGCCAGTTTACACACTAACTCTCTCAGATATGTATCACACTCTAGACTAATTCTACACACATCAGAACTAAATGCTCAGAGGTCTTTTTTTTTGAGAGCACATTGTATATTTTATGCTGTAAAAACACAAAAAGGATTTCTATTGAAGTCAATGGAAGATGCTGATGAACCAATTGCTCCAGCCTTTTCTCCATACTTTATAGAACCTATATGTCATTGCTGAAGCTGTGATTTCTAAATGTTCAGCGAGATCATTTTTCAAATTACAAAAAAATGAAATGAGCCCTTTACTCCCAACACCACAGGTAACTATGGTGACCGCTGCATCTGAAGAGCTACAGAGTCCCCGTAGGAAACTGCACTCAGTGATATCAGTGAATTTGTTATCTTGCCGAGTGGATCTGACAATGTTTTGACTTGTTTGTAGTACTTTTACAGATGGAACAGAAAGCTTAGCAACACAATTGTATTGATTAGCCCTTATCAACACTGCCATTACTGACTATCCAGACAACACTTTCAAATCATATCTACAAGTTCCAATTGTATACTTGAACTTACATTTCTGCTCAATAAACTGATGAAGTAGACATGACTTGCCCACGCCAGCATTACCTATCACTAAAAACTTGAACAGATAATCTGAGGAAAAAATAATCAAAGATGAACGAGAGCAGAGACACCGATTCCATCACAGAGGCTCACCATAAGATTCTGACATTTTCGAAGCTAAGGCCACAAATAGCAACGCAATAAGGCACTACTCTGCAAGACTCAATATATTATCTACATTCAACTTGACCCCTGGTGTGTTGGCTGTACTGCAAGTTTATTTTCGAGCTCACGTGAGCGGCTACTGCAGAAAAGCTGACTCAGCGTTGTGAAGACTCCCTCGAGGGTATAGTTCTCTAATATCACTCCCCCTCACCCACTCTTAAGTTTTGACTAAGTAAAGTTTGTTGGCCGGTATGAGCGCGGAGGAACCGGACCGCAGTAACCTTAAGCGGAGGCCATTGAATGAGTCCTCTCTTACACCTGGTAAAGCGAATGCTTAGAGACAGTGTTCTGTCAATGCTAATGCTATTTGCAGGCTACAGCTAGCTTGTAGTTAGGTTGTAAGTGAAGGCTGTAGTTAAGTTGATGAGAGTGGTGTACTACCTACAGGTGCAGGTGGGGAGGGTGCACAAACTAGTGGAGGCCAGCCAGCACCTGATGGCCCTCATGCAATACAGATAGTACTGGCCCAGGAAGATCACTCATTTGACCTGGATTTGGAGGCATTGAAGAAAGTTCTTCTGTCTAAAGAAGTAGCCAACAAAAAGGTTGTTGTGCTGTCTGTAGCTGGTGCCTTCAGGAAAGGAAAGTCATTTCTACTCGATTATTTCCTACGTTTTCTAAACAACAAGGTGACTGGAACAGCTGTGTATACGTTATGGTGGGGTGGGTGTGACTATCAATGTGGGAGTACGGTGGTGTGACTGGTCAGTAGTTTGTTCTCTTAAATACTAAAGTATAGCTTTGCCGGGAGTTTTCTGTTCTTGTAGGAAGACATGGTTACTTGTTACTGGAACAATTAGAGCTATGCGGTCATAGGTACATATTTATGCTGGATCCACGTGGTGTATACATGTGTGTGTGTGTACGTAATGCATGTTCGGTATTGACTTGGAACATGAGTGTATTCAGCACTTCCAGTATCCCACCTTTTGACTAACTTATCTTGCAACTTATTCTGAATTATTACTATTATTATTATTATTATTATTACTATTATTATTATTATTATTATTATTATTATTATTATACTTTTTATTATACTTTCTATTATTTTTTAAAGTATTATTACTATACTAGTATTATTATACCATTATTTATATGTGTGTGTGTTTTAATTTAAGTATTTAAGTCCCAGTTTGTGTTGTATGGTGCTGGTTGTGTTGCTGTTGATTTGCTATGTTAGGACAGGCAATCAACCTCTCTCTCCCCTCCCCACCCCTCCCATCGCCACCAACCACCCTCTCCCTCATCTGATGCTCCAGTTCTATGGACACTGTGAAGTCTTGTAAAACTCTATGCAAGAGATTTAAATTCCGCATACATACGTACATTGATGTTGAATCCACAAGTTTAGCAACACTTGCTCCAAAGCTTTTTTGAGAATTATCTTTCAAAATCAACACCGTCTAAATCAGTTGTGAACACCATAAGTCCCAACAGTCTAGTTATTGTATGGCAGCCACACACACACACACACACACGGTTAGTTGTCATGTGACCAAATATGAAACTATGAGGACAATGAATCTGCACAACAGTGACAAATATTATGAATGTTTTTCATGTAATGGCTAGCAATGCAAGTGAGAAATGTGTGGGTGAAAGTTTGACCTGTCAATATGTGTGTGTGTGTGTGTGTCGTAGGGGTTGGAAGGTAATGAAGACTGGATGGGTAAAGAAGATGAGCCTCTGACAGGGTTCTCTTGGAGGGGAGGATTTGAGAGAGATACAACAGGAATTCTCATGTGGAGTGAACCTTTCATGGCGACTCTGCCCACTGGAGAGGAGGTGGGTGTGACAGTTGGAGTATGTATCTTGTCTATGTAGTGCAGGTCATCAGTATATTCTATGCAATGATAATGTGTTTGCATATTAACTGACGTTTTTAATGGAGTGAAGCACAAGTCAACCAATTCATTATCTTCCATTCTGAGACTGTTTGGTGTCTGTCAGATGATAATTAGCTCACATAGAATGAACGAGTCTGAGCATTTGGCAGTTTACAACAGATTGTAGGAGGAGGATGGCTGCTACATTAGTCCTGGGACTGAAGGAGGAGTAGCAAATGAGGACTGTAAAGTGTTATCTTTCCTCTCTGTGTGTTTGACTAGGTAGCCATCTTGTTGCTGGACACCCAGGGGGCATTTGACAGGCTCTCCACAGTGCAGGACAACGCCACCATCTTTGCACTTAGTACTATGATCTCCTCCATTCAGGTGAGCTGGTAAAGATCATCAAAATGTGACTAGTAACTCAACCATAACATCAGTTGGTTACTTTGTGTTCTTGTGAATGAGATAGAGTGTATGTGTGTGTGTGTGTGTGTGTGTGTGTGTGTGTGTGTGTGTGTGTGTGTGTGTGTGTGTGTGTGTAGGTCTACAACTTGATCATGCAGCTCCAAGAAGATGATCTCCAGCATTTACATGTAAGTGAGAGAGAGAGTCAGGTCGGAGTACATGGTAAATATGTCGTGCAACGCAAAGTATGCAGAGAGTTGTCATGGAATAGAACTCACATGTACGCATACATTCTAGATAGTTCAATGAGCACTTTTGGTACTTGTAGCGACCACTTGTTGTTGTTGTTGTTGTTGTTGTTAGCTGTTTACGGATTATGGAAAACTGGCTATGAAGGATAAAGACAGCAGAGGCAGTCCTTTTCAGGTATGTATGCACTGTATGTATGGGAGTACACTAATGGATTAGTTGGTGGACTGACTGGCTGACAGATGTCAGACCATCTGACAGGTGACACTAATGAAATTACAGTGAAATTTGCTTAAGTTGTTACTACCACTATCTTGATACTTTTATACACATTTCCATCATCTGGTGTTTTGTCAAGCATCTTGTGTTTGATGATACTTTACCATGTTGGTTGGTATGTGTTTCGTAGTCGCTTGTGTTTCTGATCAGAGACTGGTACCACCAGAAGCAGTATGCCCATGGCTTTGATGGCGGAGAGGAATACCTGAAGGTGCTGTTACAAGTAAGTTGGGATTATAATGAATAGAGGAAGAAACAAGAGATTAGGAATGGCGGGGACTGAGTGGTCATGACTGAGATGTTGTGTTTGATGGTGTATTGTTGAGAAGTAGTGCATTGAGGATAGAGTCAGGCAGAGACAGAACTTGGTTTGTATAAACCAACACCAAAGTTTGGTTTCTTCCAACAGAAGGTTCAGGTCTGTTGGTCTTGGTTGTTTGCTCAGTGTCACATGAGTCTCAAGTTGTTGATAGGAAGTATGAGAGAATGGTTTGAACTAAAGTTCCCAGTGCTTGAGCAGTGATGGATCTGTCCCAGTGCCAGGTCTCATGGGCAGTGATGGGTCTGTCCAGTGCCAGGTGTCATGGGCAGTGATGGGTCTGTCCAGTGCCAGGTGTCATGGGCAGTGATGGATCTGTCCCAGTGCCAGGTGTCATGGGCAGTGATGGATCTGTCCCAGTGTCATGGGCAGTGATGGATCTGTCCCAGTGCCAGGTGTCATGGGCAGTGATGGATCTGTCCCAGTGCCAGGTGTCATGGGCAGTGATGGATCTGTCCCAGTGCCAGGTGTCATGGGCAGTGATGGGTCTGTCCCAGTGCCAGGTGTCATGGGCAGTGATGGATCTGTCCCAGTGCCAGGTGTCATGGGCAGTGATGGATCTGTCCCAGTGCCAGGTGTCATGGGCAGTGATGGGTCTGTCCCAGTGCCAGGTGTCATGGGCAGTTGATGGGTCTGTCCAGTGCCAGGTGCCATGGGCAGTGATGGGTCTGTCCCAGTGCCAGGTCTCATGGGCAGTGATGGATCTGTCCCAGTGCCAGGTGTCATGGGCAGTGATGGATCTGTCCCAGTGCCAGGTGTCATGGGCAGTGATGGATCTGTCCCAGTGCCAGGTGTCATGGGCAGTGATGGATCTGTCCAGTGCCAGGTGTCATGGGCAGTTGATGGGTCTGTCCCAGTGCCAGGTGTCATGGGCAGTTGATGGGTCTGTCCAGTGCCAGGTGTCATGGGCAGTGATGGATCTGTCCCAGTGCCAGGTGTCATGGGCAGTGATGGGTCTGTCCAGTGTCATGGGCAGTGATGGATCTGTCCCAGTGCCAGGTGTCATGGGCAGTGATGGGTCTGTCCCAGTGCCATGTTTGTGGAGATGTGTTCACTCAGTTTCATAATTCTGTTTCTCCTCAGACCACTCCTAAACAGCACGAGGATTTGAAGGCGGTGCGGGAGCATGTGCGTGAGTGCTTCAACTCTCTATCGTGTTATCTGATGCCTTCTCCTGGTACGAAGGTGCAGAGTGGAGACAGCGATGGCAGACTTGAAGGTGAGGGAGCTGGAAGAAGGTGAGGGAGCTGGGAGAAGGTGAGGGAGCTGGGAGAAGGTGAGGGAGCTGGGTGAAGGTGAGGGAGCTGGGAGAAGGTGAGGGAGCTGGGTGAAGGTGAGGGAGCTGGGAGAAGGTGAGGGAGCTGGGTGAAGGTGAGGGAGCTGGGAGAAGGTGAGGGAGCTGGGAGAAGGTGAGGGAGCTGGGAGAAGGTGAGGGAGCTGGGTGAAGGTGAGGGAGCTGGGAGAAGGTGAGGGAGCTGGGAGAAGGTGAGGGAGCTGGGAGAAGGTGAGGGAGCTGGGAGAAGGTGAGGGAGCTGGGTGAAGGTGAGGGAGCTGGGAGAAGGTGAGGTAGCTGGGTTAAGGTGAGGGAGCTGGGTGAAGGTGAGGGAGCTGGGTGAAGGTGAGGGAGCTGGGAGAAGGTGAGGGAGCTGGGAGAAGTTGGGGATTAAGAAGAACAGTAACAGGGTCGAGGTTTAGAGCAAGGCTGAAATAACTGGGTAGGCGGAGCTATAGGGAAAGGAAGTATTATTTATATCATCGTGTGTGTATGTGTGTGCAGACATGGACTCTAGTTTTCGGCAGCACTTGTGTGAATTTGCTCCTCTGCTGCTAGCCCCAGACAAACTAGTAGTCAAGACTATCAACGGAGCTCCACTCACTGGCAAAACCTTGTACAACATATTTGGTGTAAGTTATCAGTTTATTGTTCACAAGAGACACAAGAACTTGTGGGTTGGTATGTAATAGTATTTAATACGGCAGTTATTGAGCACAGACAATTTTCATATGGAATTAGTGATCTTTCTCTGCTAGATTGGGCACATCCTGACCTGTTTTTATAATGCTAGTCTCATTGTAGAGTATAATCAAGCTGTCATCTATTACTAGTTATTTTTGTTGATGGTAAATGTTCTAATAAGTTGTATAGTGTTTCTGTTCATGTTTGGATTATGCTATCATGTATTAAAATCTGGAATTAAACCAGTGTCATCTATTATCATTATATCACCACTTATTATTCAAATCTTAAACTTAAGATTTTACAAACAATGGTAGTACATATGTGGACTGATTGGGCTGATGGGATACATTAGAACAGAGTCATGAGTTAGCAATGGATGGTTAGTTGGTGCTGAACTAGACTTGTTGGGTGGACTTGTCTTGTTGCAGACTTACATGAAGATATTCCAGAGCTCAGAGCTGCCTGCTCCAATGTCTATCATGAGAGCCACGTCAGAAGCCAACAATCTTTCGGCTCAAGTTACAGCCTTTGACAAGTACACCAAGGAAATGGATTCCGTAAGTGAAGATGGTTGTCTGCCATCTTTAACCCTGTGTCCAGTAGTAGTTTACATGAGTGCTCTCTCTCCCTCTAGTTTGTTATGCTAAGTCTCTTTCTCCAGCTAATTTCTTAAGCTTAATGTTTTTGCTGAATAATAAAGTCATTTTAATCTTGACTTAAAATTGTATTGCATGTGTGTTCAGGTATGTGGGGCTGACACACCTTACCTATCTCCCGAGAAGCTGCAGGAAGTGCACATCAAGTCTAAGAAAGAAAGCATCGATGTCTTCAACAACACACCCAAGCTAGGCGGAGAAGAAGTCAGTAAGAAGTACTGCTCAGAACTGGAGTCCAAGATTGAAGATTCTTACGAGTCTTTTGTGAAGAGGAATGAGAGCAAGCACATTCTGAACGCTTATCGCACGCCAGCAGTCCTGGGGATGGTCATGGTTCTATCCTACCTGGTGTCCAGCATCCTGGACACACTGGGGGTGGAGTCTCTATCTCAGACTGCTATATTTGGTCTGTACATCCCCATCATCTTATTAATACTATGGATGTACATCCGCTACAGCGGCGAGTTCAGAGAGCTGGGCCAGATGATAGACAACATCACTTCTACTGTCTGGGAGCAGGTGAGACCAGTGGAGGAGACTGAGAGATTGCATAGTTACTGGATAATTATGCATAGTTACTGGATAATTATGCATAGTTACTGGATAATTATGCATAGTTACTGGTTAAATTATGCATTAGTTTCTGGAATCAAGCCTGCATATCCAATAACTACTGGAAAATTAGTTTGAGTAAAGTTTTTGGTTGTGTGGTGTATGGGGTGGGGAGGTGCATAGTTCTGGTGTGGAAGTCAGCACATGTATTGTCCCGTCACATGTTATGTCTTCATATTGCCTGTTAGTCTTTCATTTGTGATAACATGATGTTGTGTTGTTTTGTTGCTAATGAGTTTCCCATGTTGTTTGTGTAGGCCTTGCAGCCAGTGTACTCTCTCATGGCTCAGAAGGCACTCAACCAAGCTGTCAATTTAGCCACCAAGAAGAAAACAGACTGACATGTGCACTGCGAAACCTACTAATTAGCGAGCAAATACATACAATATCATAACCTCCTAAATTCCCTATCTTATTATTATTATTATTATTATATTATTATCCTGTTGTGTGTAAGGCCAGTATCATATGGCACAATAATGATATGTTTTGAACATCTTTAATTTGGAATATTTCAAGTGTTGTCGTTTTATTCTTTTGAGAAGAAGCATGTTTAAGTTTTTGGAGAGCAGTGACCCTACTTTGTGCAGCATCTAATAGCTACAGCTTCACCTGGGGTTGTTTTAATGTAGTAGACTAAGTGGCTCAGTACCTCCACTAATATTAATTAAATAATAATGTTCGTGGTTCCGTTAAAATTTCATGGTGTCAATGGGGAATCATGCGTATTGTGTCGATCTCGAACTTCTTTTGCACTCGCCCAACCTGCGCATCAAGATTCTGCGCATAATCAATGGGCGGGGCTGCATGTGGCGTTAAACGAAAACGTCTCTTTACCCGACAAGGTGTGGTCGTTATTATCCGCAATCACCTGAGGCCAGACCTCAAAACTACTTTCAGAAAGTTGTAGCCGCCTTGTTTCCAGCTTGCTCGGCTTATTGTGGCTCTCTGAGCGGCTCCGTCTACAGCTTTATTGACGTTCAAACATGACGAAGGAAGTAGGGGGTTATAATGGCACCTTGTTGGGGAAGAAAGACTCTTCCGAGAAGGTAGAGCATGGCGGCAAGAAGCGGGAGCCTAGAGAAACGTTTGAATCTCCTCCACTGTTGGCCGCTCTATTTACTTATGTCAGTTACGCCATACTCGTCGTGTTCGGACATCTAGCAGATTTACTGAGGAGACTGAAGTTAAAGAAAGACAGAGTTTACGTCAACGTGGAGGGAGCAGTAAGTGCCTTACATATGTTAGCTGTAGCTGTAGTAGTGCATGAAGAGTACCAGAGTGAATAGAATACTATGATATGGTGTGTATTCTAGAGTTTGTGGTATAGAATTTGCAGTCTGCTGAACTGGTTTATAATTGTAGCCATAGCAACCACTTATAGGTCTATTTTTTTGCCACGGAGCACTTTGTGTCTGTTGAAATGGTGTAACTTATGTTGGACAGATGTGACAGGACAACTTGCTAATGATAGACTGTCATCTGATGTGATACAGACAATGATGTGTGTGTGCGTATCGTGGGAGGGAGGGGTGCGGTTAGCAGGAGAGAGAACAGTAATGCTAAATTATACCAAGAGTTTCTGGAGGAGTAGTTGATGTTACTAGATGAATCTTGTCTCACTTGTTAGCACCTTCACCTCTGGGTGCTCTGGTACTATGCAAACCTATTAACACCTCACTCATATTTCTCTAAGCCACAAAACCTTCACCACCAAGCTGGTATATATCTGGGTGCCTGTTTAGTGACTGAAGGGAAATTTTATTATCATTAAATTATCATGTGATCTGATAATAAAACTTGGTCCTTCTGTCGGGAATCCGTTGTGTACAATATACGTCCATGCACTTCTGTTGTCTATCAGCTGATGTATTAGGAAAGAAATTAATCTTGACTCTCAAACTATATGTGAGTAAATGAGGGAGAAGGGCTCATAGTAGCTATGTGGACACCATAACTAAACTAGAGTCTAACAAAATTGTTTTGTTTTGTTTTGTTTTTTGTTTTTTACCACACCCTCTTAAGGGCAGTCTCGCTCGTGGTGAAGGTATAGAGCAGTTGGGGAGAAGTTGGCATTTCAGTGACTTTTTCTTGAGTGCTTATTTGCTTACCAGTGGGTGTGGCATGGGTAGTTTATTGTACTGTAAAGTTTGATTAGAGGTGTGTAGTCAACAAGTAACCGTTGCTGGTAAATAGAACCTGGAAGTTTCTGGCATCCCAATATTTGACTTAATTTAATTGAGCCACTGAAGTATCTTCTGTCCAAACAAAGATTTACATACTTTTTTTTACTTCTGCTTGAGTGCGTATTTGCGTACATTGGGTGTGGCGGATTAGATCATTTTATTGTATTGTATTAATTAACTGTAAGTGATGGACAATACAATCAACTAGCAGTGATGCTCTGTGTGGAGCTAGCAGTGATGCTCTGTGTGGAGCTAGCAGTGATGCTCTGTGTGGAGCTAGCAGTGATGCTCTGTGTGGAGCTAGCAGTGATGCTCTGTGTGGAGCTAGCAGTGATGCTCTGTGTGGAGCTAGCAGTGATGCTCTGTGTGGAGCTAGCAGTGATGCTCTGTGTGGAGCTAGCAGTGATGCTCTATGAGGAGCCAGTTATGTAAAGAAGAGTTTGCTCATCAAATTAATGAGTTTATTTATTGTCTGGTCACCAGTAACTTGCCTGTACAAAGTGCCAGCTTTGAATGGAGCTAATGGGACAGTTCATTAGGGTCACTGCCCTGGCTGCATGACTACCACCTAGGTCAACAGCTATGTGCAAACACACAATCAAAGTGAGCCCTCAGGCATTTTTGACCTTAAATAAACAGCAACACAAACAATTTTAACACTCTCTAGTACTGAAAAGTGTGCTCTATAACATATAATACTAAAAGTCCTAAGAAATCCCTTGAGGGGAAAGTATAGAAAATTGAACTTAACTTTAATGCACTTTTTTTTTTTGTTAAATCTAGCAATTCGATTGTTTGTTTACTAAAATGGAGAAACAAATAGAATGAAAATAACCATTCTATCAGATAGGTTTCCATTCCAGTACCTGGAAGTAGAAATATTTCCGAGGATATCAAGCTAGCTAAAGGTTCTTCAGCTTTGAAGTTGTCTAATTTTTTCAGTGATCACAGCAGTCATACCTACTCTTTCTTCCTTGTGATAGTAGACTGGAACTCTTCCCACAGCAGCTGTATCCTTGGTTGTAACTTTCATTCTGAGAATTTGGTTGGTATTCTTGTTTCTGGGAGTTATAATTGTGATCATTCCCATGCCCATTAATCATTATCATAAAAAACAAACTGATCCAGCACTGTATTGTAATTCATTGCATTATATAAAAAGTCGCAAAAGTACCCCCCCCCCCCCCCCCCCCCTCCCCTCCCTTTCTTCACAGCAATAAAGTGTTGCAGACTTGAATTTGTGACTGGACAAACTCTAGACCCGCCCAGCGATCTGTATTTGTTGTTGGCCTGCTAGTGCATACATGTATTTGCATGCACATGGCACTTGTATTACGTACATGTTCAAGATGAACTTGTATTAACATGTGGTATGAATGCATGTATAGGACATGTTCAAGATGAACTTGTATTAACATGTGGTATGAATGCATGTATAGGACATGTTCAAGATGAACTTGTATTAACATGTGGTATGAATGCATGTATAGGACATGTTCAAGATGAACTTGTATTAACATGTGGTATGAATGCATGTATAGGACATGTTCAAGATGAACTTGTATTAACATGTGGTATGAATGCATGTATAGGACATGTTCAAGATGAACTTGTATTAACATGTGGTATGAATGCATGTATAGGACATGTTCAAGATGAATTTGGACTTTGAGACATTCTTCACTCGCAACTTGTATAGACGAATCCGGGACTGCTGGAACAGACCCATTGCCAGCACTCCTGGAGCGTACTTTGACCTGGTGGACCGTGTCAGTGACAACTACAACTGGACATTCAAGTAAGTATTAGTATTTGTATGTGTGTGTGTGTGTGTGTGTATGTATGTTTGTGCATGTATATGGGGAGTGAAAGGTGGTATAACAATGTGCATCATGCATTGTGATAGGAGGAAGTCAAGACTGCAGTTCTAGTGGACACACAGTTATAAATGTCATTAGGGGAATAATGTGTGTGAGGATGTCCATGTGTTTATCAGGAGCAGGAAGGAGGATATATTCATAATAGCTATGAATAATAACTAGAAATGTGAATCACATTGCTGATGCAGAGGTTGCACAGCTGCTACATACAAAGTCTGGGCTGGCAGTTGTGACCTCTGTGTGTGTGTGCGTGTGTGTGTGTGTGTACATGGAAGACTTACATTGTGTTGTCTTGGCCAGGCCTGGAGTAGTAGGTGATGTAATTGCACTAGGTAGTGTTGTCTAGTCAGGTATTGTAGTATGTTAATATATGTCACTGGGCCATGAGGAAGACATACTGACTATAGGACCTCAGCATTACAATGGTCCACTACATTTATTCTGAGCATGCTTGCTAGGATTCCTCATCCCTGGCTTTGATGTCTCAGCTCAATTGCCGGTGTAAGTGAGGGTGTGGCAAGTGAGTGTGTGTCCACAAGGAACCATTTACACCTACCAGTGGAAGTTACCTGATTGGCTGCAGAATAGCTTTTTGTGTGTGTGTGTGTGTGTGTGTGTGTGTGTGTGCGTGCGTGTGCGTGCGCAGTCTGTGTATAATAACGAAACTTGAAATTGAAAGGTCTCCTCTTGTGTGTGTGTTTGTGTGTTATTGTTCAGGATCCACCTGAACAAAGAACTTCTAGCCATCAATCTTAGCCTAGCCATCAATCTTAGCCTAGCCATCAATCTTAGCCTAGCCATCAATCTTAGCCTAGCCATCAATAACAAGTAACTTATCTTAATGATATTCATATATTCCCATTCAGTTGGGCTTCACCTCTATTCCATAAATGTCTTGTGTATTTACTGCTCCTTTGTGTCTGTGTTACCTAAACTTTGACTTTAAAAGTTAAAGAGTGCGTGCTTTTGTAAGGCTGCAAGCTTACGCCATGCCAGCGGCTGCACACTAGTTAGGACAGTTGTCCTTCGGGCGTGGCATATCAAGCCACACTCATTTGACCTCAACCTCACACGCTCGGAATTTACGCCTCCCGAACAGTTAAAATGCTAATTCTTTGTGCTAGATTTACTGATCCTTCCTCTAATTCCACACCAACACTTAGAGCTTCTGATTTCTTAGTTGCAATGAATAAAAAAACGGGAGGAGTCTTGTAGTCTAATTACCCATGAGTTTGTCATGGCCATGGTTGAGGTTATCCTTCTCTCTAGAAGCATTCCAGCTAGATGACTGTCACACACAAACACACCACACATGGGGAAACTTTGCCCTACACATGTCAGAACTGGCTAGTCAGTTTATTTGTTTGCCATAATTAATGAAGTGTAGTCCAGATATATGTGTGTTTGTATGTGTGTGTATATATATATATAATATATATGTATGTGTGTGTATATAATTATATATATATATTCCACGTTAGTTAGATACCTTCACAATAGTGTTATCTCATGGCTGTATGCAAGCTCATTACCCTAGTAGTTATAGCTACTGGCCTAGCTTACCAGTTTTCTGGGTTTTTACAGCTAGCTACCTTCCCCTAAGTGGAGCCTAACCAACCAGGTTAGAGCTGCTGCTAAAATATCAGCTGGGGTTGTGGGGAGCCCCTAAGAGTTTTACTGCCAACTTCACACTAAGGGTTACCAACCCTAATACAAACTACTTCTATGAAGATATCTAGCATGGAATAAACCACTTATTACACTGGCAGAGTGATATGGCTAGATATTTCACTCTCAGGCTTTACTTTCACTGCCTCTGGCTGTGAAAATAGATTAGCCTGCTCATGAAATATTTCGACAAGTCACACTCTGACTCATGTATTAAGTACTATTTATATATAATATATACTAGTGATGTGCTCACAAATGGTGAGCGAGCCTAAAACTACACTATTGTTAAACGACTGATTTTAACTTGTAACACTCAAGCTACTAAAAAAAAGTTGAGTTTTTAAATTACGTATATATGGTAAAGGGGATTCAAGGCCATAGTAACCACTCCCCGCAACTGTTTGAATAGAAAGGAAAAAAAAGCAACAAAAAAAATCAAGTCATGTTATTTAAAGGTTTTGTTCTTTTTCTAAGTAATAGTTGTAACACACAATACTATTCACACAACTGAACACACCTACATGAGACTTACCTGGTTAGTCCAGCAGACAATGAACTTTCAAGTAAATACTGTTGCGTAGGGCTTATAACTATGACAAATAGCTTATTAACTTGCCACCGCCACTAACTTGAATAGAAATGGATTTCCTGTAATTGTTTGAGTTTTAACTGCACCCGCAAAAGAATTCAAAGCGGTAAACAATTCAATTTCTAGGATGATACGGGTAATGATCGCTAAACCGGAGGATTCTGTGTAGTGAAGTTTGGGACGGAGTCGAACACCGAGCTAACACAAAGATATGAGAGGGTCAAAGTACAGATGACATACGTACGTCCGCATATATATATATATATAAACTAGTGGTGTGCTTGAGCACAAATGGCAAGCGAGCTGCCTTGTTATGTTGTATAAAACTACAATTTTGTTATATGATGAATTTTGCCTGAATAAGCTTTTTTATAGCATGATTACAATACTGGATACAGAACTACATTCTTACCTTAATATCCTGAGTAGTGATAGATCTATAGTATCAAACTTAAGCCATTCTGACTACTCCTATTACCAGTAACTCTTGAACAAGCTCTCAGCTACAAAGAAAATGGGCCAGAGTTACTTTTGTAACTTTAGTTAACAAATAGCTTCGCCCGAGTATTGGTAGCTTCTTTAGAAGCCATTCTGACTACCAGTGGCTCTTGACAACCAACAAGGTGCGCTTAGAAGCTCCAAAACACAGCAAGTTTTTAAATTACGCATATACGGAAAAGGGATTCAATGCCATAGTAACCACTCCCCGCAACTGTTTGAATTGAAAAAAAAAAAATCAAGTAATGTTTTCTTTGTGGTATTCTTAGTAGTAGCCATAAATTTCTCACAACTGGACATACCTACACAAGACTTACCTTTGTGGTTAGTCTAGTGGACAATGAATTTTCAAGTAAATACTGTTGCGTAGGGCTTATAACTATGGCAAATAGCGCATTGACTTATCACTGCCACTAACTCCAATATAAATGGTACTCTGGCAAGTTTTTGAGTTTAAACTGCACCCGCGAAAGAACTGAAAACGGTGAACAATTCGATTTCTAGGATGATACGGGTAGTGATCGATAAACCGGAGGATTCTGTTTAGTGAAGTTTGGGATGGGGTCGCACACCGAGCTAAAATACGCGAGGGTCAAAGTACAAATGATATACGTACGTCCCCACATATATATATATATATATATAAACTAGTGGTGTGCTTGAGCACAAATGGCGAGCGAGCCTGATAGTTAGGTAACATAAAACTAAGTATTGTTACTATGTTTTAGCTTAGTTCATGCAAAAACTATAATAGCAGTTATGACCTTTTATTTCAGCAAACAAATACAAAATCACTCTCTTACCTGATTAATAGTAACTTTTGTAGTATCCAACATCTGCCATTCTGATAATCTCAATTACCAGTAACTCTTGAACAAGCTCTCAGCTAGGATAAAAAAATAAACCAGTGTTATTATTTGTAATTTTAGCCAACAAATATGGAATTACTACTTACCTCAATTTCCTGAGTATTGATAACTTCTGTAGTATCAAATTTAAGTTACTTTGACTATCTGAATTACCTCGAATTCTTGACAACAAGCTCTCAGCTACAAAAACAAAAGACAATCAATTTTAGCACACAAATACAAAATTACTTCCTTACCTCATTTTCTTGAGCAGTGGTAACTTTTGTAGTACCAAATTTGAGGCATTCTGACTATTTGAATATACCAGTCACTGTTGACAAGCTCTTAGCTACAAAAAAGAAAGGCCAGAGTTAATTTTTCATATTTAGCTAACAAATATGGAATTACGTACTTACCTCAGCTTCCCTCAAGTAGTAGTAGCTTCTTTAGCATTAATACTACGGCATTCTGACTACCAATGGCTCTTGACAACCAACAATTGGCACTCCGTATCCCCCCCTAAAAAGGTGAAGTTTTGAAATTACGTATGGAAGAGGGACTTTAATGCCATAGTAACCGGTCCCAGCAACTTTTTGTGTCTTAAAAAACAAGCGTTTTAGCCGGAATTTTCTCACACTGCGGAGCTGAAGTTTAAAGTGAGGCTTGTTTAGTGCTGTAATTTCAGAATAAACTGGAGTCAAGCTTAAAAAGCCGTGTTTTTAGGAGAAAAAATTTCCCAGCGCACGCGTTTAAGGGGCATACATACCATCCATACACACAGATATATATATAACATATACCCGATTTTGCATTATCCACCCCTAATACTGTCTCGCTCGCTCGCCAATTAGTGATGTGCTTGAGCACAAATATCGAGCAAGCTTGCCTAGTTAAAACTATAGTATTGTTACTACATAATTTATGTTTTTGCTTAGTTCATGCAAAACGGTATAATAGCAGTTGCCTTTAATATTAGCTAATAAATACAAAATTACTCTCTTACCTGAGTAATGGTAACTTTTGTAGTATCATTCTGACTACCTCAATTACCAGTAACTCTTGAACAAGCTCTCAGCTACAAAAAAAAAAAAAAGGCCAGTGTTATTTTTTGTAATTTTAGCCAACAAATAAGGAATTACTACTTACCTCAATTTTCTGAGTTTTGGTTATGGTAACTTCTGCACTGTAGTATCAAATTTAAGCTATTTTGACTCTCTGAATTACATGTAATTCTTGATAACAAGCTCAAAGCTACTAAAACAAAAGACCATTAATTTTAGCAAACAAATACAAAATTACTTTCTTTTCTTGAGTAGTGGTAACTTCTGTAGTATCAAACTCAAGCCATTCTGACTATCTGAATGTACCAGTCACTCTTGACAAGTTCTCAGCTCCAGCTACAAAAAAGAAAGGCCAGGGTTATTTTTGTAATTTTAGCTAACAAATATGGTCCCCGAGTAGTGGTAGCTTCTTTAGAAGCCATTCAGACTACCAGTGGCTCTTGACAACTAACAAGCGGCACTTAGAAGCTCAAAAAATGGCGAGTTTAAAAAATTTTTATTTACGTATGGTAAAGGGTTTTCAATGCCATAATAACCAGTCGCAGCAACTTTTGGTGACATGAAAAACAAGCGTTTTCGCAGGAATTTTAACACAATTTGGAGGCTAAGTAAGACTTGGTTAATGCTGTAGTATCAGAAGAAAGTGGGGTCAAGCCTAAAAAGCCGTGTTAGAAAAACTTGCACCAGCAGCGTGTGCGTTGGAGCATACGTACCATCCATACATACATATATACTAGTGGTGTGCTTGAGCACAAATGGCGAGCGAGCCTGATAGTTAGGTAACATAAAATGTTACTATTTTTAGCTTACTTCATGCAAACACTATAATAGCAGTTATGACATTTGATTTCAGCAAACAAATACAAAATCACTCTCTTACCTTATTAATAGTAACTTTTGTAGTATCAAACATCTGCCATTCTAATAATCTCAATCACCAGTAACTCTTGAACAAGCTCTCAGCTACGATAAAAAATAAACCAGTGTTATTATTTGTAATTTTAGCCAACAAATATGGAATTACTACTTACATCATTCTTGAGTATTGATAACTTCTGTAGTATCAAATTGAAGTTACTTTGACCATCTGAATTACCTTGAATTCTTGACAAGCTCTCACCTACAAAAACAATAGCATACAAATACAAAATTACTTTCTTACCTTATTTTCTTGAGCAGTGGTAACTTTTGTAGTACCAAATTTGAGCCAATCTGACTATTTGAATTTACCAGTCACCGTTGACAAGCTCTTAGCTACAAAAAAGAAAGGCCAGAGTTAATTTTGCATATTTAGCTAACAAATATGGAATTACGTACTTACCTCAGCTTCCCTCAAGTAGTAGTAGCTTCCTTAGCATTAATAATTACGGCATTCTGACTACCAATGGCTCTTGACTACCAACAATTGGCACTCCGTATCCCTGTGTGCGTGTGTGTGTGTGTGCGCGCGTGTGGTGGTTGTGTCCTGGGCTCAGGGCCTGAGGTCCCCGAGTTCACCCCATAAAATGGCGAAGTTTTGGAATTAAGTCTGGTAAAGGGTCTTCAATGCCATAGTAACCGGTCGAATCGACTTTTTGTTTCTTGAAAAGCAAGTGTTTTCGCAGAAATTTTCTCACACTTTGGAGCTTAAGTATAAAGTAAGGCTTGCTTAACCCTTTCCCTGTCAATTTTTTTTCCAATGGTTCCAGTGAATGCATTTAAAAATTCATAAAAAAATAAATATTGGTCAAAGTCCCTAGCAACCATACATTTTTGTAATTATCAGTTAATTTTACACTTGACCACATTAATTAGGTTGCCTAGCAACAAAACCACAAAAATTAATTAACCGATTTATTTTATTTTTTTGTATTTTCTTGCTAAATCAATTATAGAAATATGAAAAATTGTTATATAATTATACTGAATGTGTATCAAAGCAGAACAATAAGTGAAAACCATGATTTCATAAAAAAATACCATAAAGAACGTGGAGAAAAAAAATACAAAATGATTATATGTTCTAAGAGATTCATATAATATTGCTCTCCAATGGGATCGCTATCTTTCCCCATGTGATTCAGCACCATCACTTGACTGAGCACCATCACTTGACTCACCACCATCATTGACACCAGCATCTAAATTTTATTACATATTTTGACTTTATAAATAGCTAAATTTAAAAATTTGAATTCCCAGCTAGTGCCTTTGCAATAATGTAGCCAAACAATTAGTTCACAAGTAGTCTCATGTCAAAATCAAACAAAGTTAGTGCCAACAAATCATGACATAATTTTACCTTATAATTAGCCTAGTATAAACTGCATTCGAAATTTGAATTACCACAACCACTTAGTTAGTGGTTTAGTAAAAGTGTAGCTAAACAATTGGTTCATAACTAGTCTTATGCCAACAAAACAACAATAATCATGTTAGTAGCAACAAAGCATACTTACTGGTGGTGCAACTTAGACAGTTGCGACATCTCAGGAAGCGATGAAAGTGATTTGAGGATGACAGAATGTTTTCTTACCTTGGTACTCTGTCTGAGACAGTAGTGGCCCCCTCTGACTACGAAGGAAGCACTAGCAGCTCAACTTCTGATGAAGTTGATGATGTAGCAATGCTGGATGACTCATTGGACAGCCTCAGTGATGGAGCCTCTCCAACATATCCAACAATTCCACCGCGGTAAACCGTTCGGCCATTTTGTTATTTTTTTAATCAACGGTCTGGTTTATTTTTAACCTAGGCCTTAGTAACATCCTTTTATGCTATTTATAAACAATTTTACGTCGTAGAGCAACTCAAGACGCGTGTTTTTATACGTATACTCTAAGGTAACTTCACGCCGTTAGTCTTTTAAAATATTTTTTAGCGCGGGTACTTTGCGCGCCGAGAATTCTCGGCTTTGACAGGTAAAGGGTTAATGCTGTAGTTTCAGAATAAACTGGGGTCAAGCCTAAAAAGCCGTGTTTTTTTTTGGAGAAAGAGTTCCCCGCGCGCGCGTTTAAAGGGCATACGTACCATCCTACATACATATATACATATAACATATACCCGATTTTGCATTATCCACCCCTAATACTGTCTCGCTCGCTTCGCTCGCTCACCAATAACATATACCCAATTTTGCATTTATCCACCACTAATAGTATTTCGCTCACTTACAATAATAGCAAATTTTCTCATTCTAACAGCCAATATTAACTTAACCCGATGTTTACCTCTTGCTGAATTATTACAAGGTTAAGTTTTAATTAACAATATTGGCTGTTAGAACGAGAAAATTTGCTATTATAATTATTTCAGCCGAGAATGACTGAATCATATATATCACTTCTTATTGTTGTTGTTTAAATGTGGGAAGCATCTGATAGGTCACTTCAGAAGGCATGCGAGCAAGGTGACTACAAGTATTAGTATGCACGTATCATAGTGTGCTTGTTGGTGTATACATGCTGACTCTCTCTCTCTCACTCCTCTATGAAATGTGCGTGTAGAATGACTGAGTCCACGACCAAGTGTCTGAACCTTGGCTCTTACAACTATCTGGGATTTGCAGAGAACAAAGGACCTTGTGCGGAAGCAGCCATTCGAGCCACTCACGAATATGGGGCTGGAGTGTGCAGCGTGAGAAGGGACTTTGGTAAGGATATCACACTATATTAAGACTTTTAATTGGTATAATAGTAGAAGCTTCATATATGAAACCCTTTACCATATACACAGCCTGCATACAGTCACGGTGAAATTCCTTTTTTTTTTCTTTACCGTGCATGTGACTGCAGGCACTCTGGCTATTCACAAAGAACTGGAGAGGTTAGTGGCCGAGTTCGTAGGGAAGCCTGATGCTCTATGCTTTGGCATGGGATTTGCCACCAACTCTACCAACATACCAGCTCTTGTGGGCAAGGTGAGCCAGCTAGCACATGTGTTGCAATGTGCATGTAGTAGACATGCATGTGCATTCTTAGAATATGTGTAGTCATTATAAAATAGATAGCAGGCCATTTTGTGTGTATACGTGTGTTTGTGTGTACGTGTGTTTGGTGGTGGACTAATACTATCTGATACTTTTGTCAGGGTGACTTGATTGTCAGTGATGAATTAAACCACACCTCCCTCATCCTCGGGTCTAGAGTGTCTGGAGCAACCATCCGTGTATTCAAACACAACAGTAAGCATTATTAATTGTCATGGCAACATGAGGCTCAGTTATTACTTACAGTCAGCTTTATGTAATGGTTAGAGCATAAGCACGCATGCTCTAACTATTTTAGATCCCGTTTACGCATGCCCAGTTTCCACTAGCAACTTTGTTTATCAGCATTTTCGCAGAAATGGCTAAAGGCAAAAAATAGTGCACACTTACCAAGTTAGTACACCTAGTAACAATATAGCAACGTGATCTAATTAATGTTAGTCAATTAAATTTGTGGGTTTTTTTTGTTTTTTTGTTTTTTTTGACAGATATGGAGAGTCTGGAACAGGTGTTAAGGAAGGCTGTCGTCAAAGGGCAGCCTAGAACTCACCGTCCATGGAGGAAGATTCTACTGATAGCGGAGGGAGTGTACAGGTATGTGTGGGATTTGTGTGTTAGTTAGACGCTATATTTGACGATCCCTTACCCAATAGTATGTGCCATTGTTGGAGTAGTTGCAAGCAGTAGAGATGTTACCATAAAGAGAGACCAATGTGTTTTATTAAAGCCAGCATAAGTGATGATTGCCTTATGTCCCACCATCTCTTTACTGTCTGCCGGTATCACTAATCCACACAATACGGGAATGAAATGGTCGTATCAGAAATGATCATTCAATACCTCACACCCTATGCTCTCTATGTCTTAATATTGGATTTGCTATACCGTACCTGGTATAGTAAATGTCTGTCTTCTGGTAGTGATTCTGGTAATGGAAGGATCTGTTGCTTCTTGCTGCCATAATTTAACCCTTTCTTTTTAAAGTACATTAATTTATTGCATACAATACTAAGTCAGTCAGTTTCTTCATCCGAGCCTATCCTGTTCAGTTTACTGTGTGAATTAGTTATAGGTTAATGCATTTATTAAGTGATTGTTAAGTGGTATAGATTCTGTCATTGAGGTCATGTTGGTGTTTACATGCTTCAGTATTGTGTAGTTGAGACGTAGCCTGTGTCCAGCCAGACATGGGGGATGTCTGGAATGTGCTTGCTGAATGACCAATATCTCCAATAAATTACTTATTAAATTCCCTTACTGGCAGCTGCTCAGTGTTTGGTTAAATACCAGTTCAATAGTCCAGTGCACCTTAGAGTCCAACCAGAACCTGGCCATTCCGGCTGCTGCCACAATAATGAGCAGTAATGCATTCCAGAGCTGCTCCCTAAGGGACAGTATGATAGACAGGTCAAATGTAATTGCCTGATTGAATTACTACTCCATGTTAACTGTTGCTATGGAGGCTACAGCTGCTGTTCTCATGGCTTGAATGACACTAATGGTTGTTATTCTTTCATTTCAGTATGGAAGGCTCTGCTGTGAAGTTGCCAGAAGTCATCAGGCTAAAGAAAAAGTACAAGGTGAGAATGTTTATACAATGTTTGTAAAGGTCAGGAACGCATCATTCAAAGTTTTGAAAATGCTATTAATATTTGTGGGTTGTGTAATTGGCTGGAGAGCACTCAGTGTGGAAAAGAGTTGAAGTGGCCTAGACCACAGAGGCCTTGCAGGTCTTCTCTCTCCAAGGACTCCCTGACGTGAAGCCTTACAACCACACGTGCTAACAACTGTTGGGAGGATATGAAGATCTAATTCAAAGCCAATTTTTGTTACCTAGGAAACCAAATACTTTGTACTTGTTTATTTTAATGTTTTTCTGGAGTCAAAAAAAAAATGAGAGAGTACTTCCTTTGGAGCTTATCTTTCCTGAACACTCTGGCTTCTGTATTAATTGTCTTAAAAATTCAACCTAATTTTTCTAATAAAAGAGCTATGTTGCCTGTTAATTAGTAAAAACAATTCTTACTGGAGGTATATGGCTTGAGTCGTAGTAATTATTGTGGATTAGAGAAACCTTGCTAGTGAAACAAAGAGAGCAGAAGGAGGCATGAGGACAGATGGGCCATAGGAAGATGAGTATCCTTCCAGTGTGTATGTGTGTGACTATGTGCAAGGATGTGGTGAGGATGAACTGGAGAGAGAGGGAGGGAGAGAGAGAAGTGGTGTTTTTCCTAATCACAAGGAATGGGCCGGTAGGTGTAGGATGGACAGTAGCGAGGTGCTAGTGGTTACATGTCCTTAGTGAGGAGTGTTAGATAACCTTCAGTGCGCACATGCAATAGAATAGTAGTCATCATGTCTGTCTGTCTGTCTGTCTGTCAGATGGCTGGCCATTAGCTGATGAATCAAGTATGATCATCAGGTACTAGCTTTTGTGGTCGACGCCCTATCGCATGTGTTGTAACAACGTGAGCAAACAATTTCTCGCTGCCTGCAAGTTAGTTTACTTTATGCTGAGTAGTTTACCGCGTGCTTAATTGGAATTTCGCATTGAAACTACCAGTGAGTGTGCCTTACATAAAGAGCTTTTATTTCAGAGCATATGAGCTACCTGACTAGGTATTGCTCAAACAAATCATTCTGTTGGTCTGAGAAATTATTTTGTAATTATTGCTAGCTAGTGTATGGTAGTGTTGCGAGGTTCACACGTTTGGTACTTTGTTGTGTCTGTTCCTGGCAGTCTTGTGGTGCCAGTCATCTGGTGCTACCTTCTCCATTGGCTCCTCACTGGCTCCTCCATTCCAACATGCACTAGTTATTTCTGTGGTGAGAAGGGTGGAGTTTGTGGTCAGCCTACCATGAAATAATCACTATATCAACCCATCGCTATGGGTCGTAGGAGGATCGCTATATGCCAATAGATGAAGTACTTGGGTGAATGAAACACTCTAAAATAGTTCATACTAAAAATGGAGGCAGCATGTGTGTGTGGAATTTAGAGCTAGAATACTATGTCCAGGATACCATGGCAGTTAAATATTCCATTTAATGCACTTCTTCCCTCTCAGTCACACAGCTGTGTCCACCTGTGCAGGAGATAACTGCTTAGTCCACACACCACCAGTCTAATCTCTTCCCATGGACACACATGCACATACATACATGTCAGGCATTACCTGGTCGTGGGTAGATCCTATCTAATAAGGTCCGCTTTCATTTCCTGTTGTGTGCATGTGTCCTCTGCTGGTACTGGTATCGGTACTGGTATTGGGTTGAGGGTGTACTAGCACTGATGCTGGCACTGATGCTGGCACTAGGCATTGGTTGTAGCACTATGGTACTTGTTCTGGTACTGGGATTGGTTCTAGAGCTGTGAGTGTGTCTACAGAGATGATCTAGTGCTAGTGTTGGTTATCTCTAATTACATTTATTAACTGACAAAACGAAATAAAGTAATTAGTACGTGATTATCCTGCAGACTCAACTGTGGACAGAAGAATTCAGAACTCGCCTGACCCACAGCCTGACCCACAGTCATCCTTATCATATTTTTGTAGAGTATTTGTTGAAAAGATGACTCCACAATAGTGTTGTTCAAAGACAGGCTTTGTTTAAAGATGGGAGTGTACCTAGCTCATGTAGTTTGTTGATACTGATGCTGTTTTAATAAGAAGAATAATTATTATTATTACACTGGAAATGATAATATGCAGCTAGTTTCAAAATTGAATATTTAATCAGTGTTGATAGAAGTGTGTGTGTGTGTTTGTATTTCCTTGTTTTGTTACCAGCAATAGTTTACAGACACCTCCACTTATCTAGTGTTAGAGTCCACGTCTGCTGTGTGTGTGGGGGGGGAACGTCATGTGTATTGCGTACATGTACGCACACGCAAATGCTTAGTTTGGTAAGTAGACAACACTTCCTTGAATGGAGTGACTTACTATGTATTTGTTATATTTATTATATTAATGTTTTGTCCCACTATTAAAATACTTCACAAGGTTGCATCTCTTAGGATGACGGTGTGTGTCCAGAGGAGACATGTGACGTAGCTGGTGATACATTACATTACATTAGTCATAGACTGTACGTTACAATTTAGAGACTGGATAATTATTTACTGTGGATGGGATATAAATGATGCTACTGCATGCCATTTTCTGGTCGTGGACCATAACAGGTTTCTTTATTAACTCTCCTACCAAGCTCACTGGGGTAAGGCAAGAGAAAGGGTGGCTTTCTAGCTCAGGAAACCAGCTGTATTGCCAGCTTCTAGGCAGCATTTCTTGGTACTGTGTTTGGTAGCACATCTTAGAGCTATTCTCTACAGAGGTCCCCTCCTAGTACACACCTATCCCCTCCTAGTACACACCTATCCCCTCCTAGTACACACCTATCCCCTCCTAGTGCACACCTATCCCCTCCTAGTACACACCTATCCCCTCCTAGTACACACCTATCCCCTCCTAGTACACACCTATCACCTCTTCCCTGCTAGACCATCTGGCTCTCAATACATACATACAACTTCTCTCTCAGTCCATATCAATACTAAAGGTCACTGATTACTACAACCTTGAACCAATCAGGTTAAATAGTCCTACATGGTTTCAGACAAGGAAATATTAGCTAAACATCCCTTCTAAGTTGTTGGAGAAGTGAAGGACAGTAGACAGCGAGGGAAGGAAGAGTGACAGTATTCACTATCTCAGTAGGCACAAATAGCAGCACTTTAAAGTGTGTTTGAGTGACCAAGCTACACAAGTGGCTGTGAAGCCACGCCAGAGCAATGGCTGATGAGTAGAGGTTTTCTTCACTCTGTCACATCCTTTAGAGAGAGAGAGAGAAAGAGAGAGAGAGAGAGAGACATCATTGATCATTGATCACAGACAGACAGCCAGCCAGTCCTGCTGTACTCAAGCCACGGCAGTGCAGTCCATGGAAGGTCTACTTAGGAATAAACGTAATTAAGCTCGCAGTGTACATCTGCTGCGATGTCTGATCAGATCCAGAGTAGCACTCCCAGAGTGCCACACCACTGCCACGCCCATTCACCTGACACTACGTCGGGATTTGGAGAATGCTTTGACATTTGTAGAAAACCTCTTAAGATATTGTTTTACGAAACATAGTACACAGTACCAAGAACCACTTCCTAACAGCCTGACAGCCTGACGCTCCCTGAGCTAGAAAGTCACCCATTCTCAGCCTTACTTTCAATAATCACACACACACACACACACACACACACGACACTACTTCAGATTCTGGGAAAGCTTTGATAGGTGTGTACTAGGAGGGAATAGGTGTGTACTAGGAGGGGATAAGTGTGTACTAGGAGGGGATAGGTGTGTACTAGGAGGGGATAGGTGTGTACTAGGAGGGGATAGGTGTGTACTAGGAGGGGATAGGCGTGTACTAGGAGGGGATAGGTGTGTACTAGGAGGGGATAGGCGTGTACTAGGAGGGGATAGGTGTGTACTAGGAGGGGATAGGTGTGTACTAGGAGGGGATAGGTGATATATTTCTCTAGAACACCTCTCTGGTGTTGTAGGCAATAATTAACTGTTACTTCACCTTTCACCCTTTGTCTCTTCTGAATTCTTCAGAATTGTAATATTATAAGGCAACCCATTCATTAGATCTTGCTATCAGAAAACAAACTCTCAAGCTATTTTGTTTCCTTGAAGTAGTTCTAAATCTCGACTTATTTCAGCTATTTCCTTAGTTGGGCAGCTGTGGCAGGTTATCTGCCATCCTCTATTCCCTCTGGGCTGGTTCTAGGTGCATCCCAGTTACTAGCTTCCTGTGTCCAATTCTCTTTTCAATAGAACTCCAAATATCCATGTAACCAGAGTTGCAGCGAGATGCACACAGGTCAGAGTAAGTGGAGAGAAGGAATTTGTGGTAGAAATCCAGATTGTATTAATGAGCTGTGAGATGTGCTGTTTATCCGGTGGGCTGGTGTTTGTTTGTACAGTCTTTAATAAGAGAGTTATTATCATACCCTCCTCTGCATTCTTGGTTCAGGTGTAAATGTACCTTGGGTAATTTCACGCCATCCTTGTTAAGTGCTGCCCATCCTTATGTTGAGGAGATATTTCAAAGCTAGTACATGTTTCTCCTTTTAGCGTTTAGTTCTGGCTCTGGGGCTCTCCTCTGTCTCTGGGGCTCTCCTCTGTCTCTGGGGCTCTCCTCTGTCTCTAGAGGTCGTTTGATGCAAACTGACTTCCACTTGAGGAATACAGGTGAAAGGTCAAAGTGGCAACTGTGAGAAACCTTCACTCAATGTTGATATAAATATAGACTAAATTTTAGAGGAAATGAACCATTTAACACACCAGATAGAACTGGTTATTAGTAGCATGTGCTAGTGCGCTCTAGTCATTGTATCCTACATTTCCAACTGGATACAATTTGCATCAATAGTAACCTAACCTCATGTGAAGCCATTGTTTGTGTTTGTTTGTTTTCTGTTGTCTTTTTACAATCTTTATAAAGACTAATTTATGTCAAGATAGATGAATAAGTGTATATGTGCAGGTCAAGTTGATACATATTACACGTGTTTATTTATTCACAGGCATATTTGTACTTGGATGAGGCACACAGCATTGGAGCCATGGGAGAAACAGGAAGGGGAGTGGTCGAGTACTGGGGGTGTGACCCAGCTGATGTGGACATCATGATGGGGACGTTCACTAAGAGTTTTGGAGCTAGTGGAGGCTACATCGCCGCAGATCATGTGAGCAAAGTGGGATGGGCTGAAACTTTGTGCATACATGGGCATGAAATGACATGTTATAGCATGTATGGGCATGTATTGACATGTTACAGCATGTATGGGCATGAAATGACATGTTACAGCATGTATGGGCATGTATTGACATGTTACAGCATGTATGGCCATGAAATGACATGTTACAGCATGTATGGGAATGTATGGACATGTTACAGCATGTATGGGAATGTATGGACATGTTACAGCATGTATGGGAATGTATGACATGTTACAGCATGTATGAGCATGAAATGACATGTTACAGCATGTATGGGAATGTATGGACATGTTACAGCATGTATGGGCATGAAATGACATGTTACAGCATGTATGGGCATGAAATGACATGTTACAGCATGTATGGGCATGAAATGACATGTTATAGCATGTATGGGAATGTATGGACATGTTACAGCATGTATGGGCATGAAATGACATGTTACAGCATGTATGGGCATGAAATGACATGTTACAGCATGTATGGGCATGAAATGACATGTTACAGCATGTATGGGCATGAAATGACATGTTACAGCATGTATGGGCATGAAATGACATGTTACAGCATGTATGGGCATGCATGATTGACCACTGCATGTAGGAGTGGAGACAGTTTGTTTGCTCTCGGCATTTTATAGTGGTTGCCATAGCATCACGCATAGCAGGGCTTTGTACACTAATTATGATTTTATCTTTCCTCGTGTATAATACTTATTGTTATTTAACACCTATTTATGTAAACAAGTTAGTATGTTATATTCTAACCCTCAGTGTGCACATGTGCAAGAGTTGATTACCTCTTTTTTTCCTGGTCTGTCTGATCGTGATGCAATAAGTTAGAGAAAAGGAGCAAGTGCAGCTTACCATAAGCTTGATCTACACAAGGAATGATAGTTTTCAATGCAGGCACATGCGCACTTCTCAATTATACTTCATAGTGTAGCGTGGCTATCAGTGTATTCTGGTGCTTGTAAGATACTGAATGTGAGACCTGATCCATCTTTAAGACAAAGTTCATGTAGTTAGTTATTCTTCTAGTAATGAAAGGGCTTGACTTTTCAACTATCTCATATCAAATATTATTTCTGTATGTTTAGATTGGCCACTTGGCAACTATTTTATCTTCAACTGCTTATTGTTTGTTGTTGTTTTGTTTTTGTTTGTTGTTGTGTTTTTTATTTGTTGTTGTTATATATAATATACTCAAGAATAGAGAATTGTAATTTATACCAAAGTATTGTTGATTGGTGAACTAGCATCTAATAGTTGTGTTATTGTTGATTGGTGAACTAGCATCTAATAATTTTGTTATTGTTTGTGTTATGTTTTGTTGTGTAGAATGTCATCAATCACTTGAGGAAGTATTCTCACGCCTCCACATATGGAACATCCATCTCGGCACCCGTAGCTCAGCAGATTATTAGCTCCATGTCTATCATCATGGGCAGAGACGGCACTGATGACGGTAAGGGGGTGGGGTGCAAGAAGGCGGGGCAGGTGGGGAGATGATATAATCAAATTGTAGTAGGCCGAGAGCTGTGGCTGGTATAATTATGTAGAGAGCATATTTGGTCATGCATGAGGCATGCGTTCTGTCAGCTAAAAATTATTTAGTTTCCACTTAGTGCTGAAGAATCATTGGACCTTGTGGAATGCTCTCTCTCTCTCTACTCAGACAGCTAACGCTTGAGGCGTCGACCCCTAAACAATAGTTGTACTCCTCAATGTATATGCATGTGAAGGCTACAGTAATCATTTGTTATCGCCCCATGTGAATGTGAACTCTAGCAGCAATCATATTATTGATTTATTTCTAATCAAGCTCCCAATTCCTCATGTGACTCAACAACTGGTGACTTGATTCTCGTTGGCTTGGTAGAGGTACCACAGACACTGCAGCATATTGGCTTGGTAGAGGTACCACAGACACTGCAGCATATTGGCTTGGTAGAGGTACCACAGACACTGCAGCATATTGGCTTGGTAGAGGTACCACAGACACTGCAGCATATTGGCTTGGTAGAGGTACCACAGACACTGCAGCATATTGGCTTGGTAGAGGTGTCACAGACACTGCAGCATATTGGCTTGGTAGAGGTACCACAGACACTGCAGCATATTGGCTTGGTAGAGGTACCACAGACACTGCAGCATATTGGCTTGGTAGAGGTGTCACAGGCACTGCAGCATATTGGCTTGGTAGAGGTGTCACAGGCACTGCAGCATATTGGCTTGGTAGAGGTTACCACAGACACTGCAGCATATTGGCTTGCCATTGTTATAGAATGGCAGATAATACATTAATATATATTTTTCTAAAGGGTGTTACGGGGTAATAATGTTATTAATCACGGAGTAATAATGTTATTTATCATGGGGTAATAATGTTATTAATCACGGGGTAATAATGTTTTAATTGTTACTTTGTTGGTATGACCAGGTAAAAGGAGGATAGAGCAGCTGTTAGACAACAGCCGATACTTCAGGAAGCGTCTCCATGAGATGGGGTTCATTGTGTATGGCAACGAGGACTCCCCTGTGGTGCCTATTCTTGTCTACTATCCGGCTAAATTGGCGTGAGTTCTAACACTATAGGAGGATAATTCTAACACTATAGCTGGATAATTCTAACACTATAGCTGGATAATTCTAACACTATAGCTGGATAATTCTAACACTATAGCTGGATAATTCTGACACTATAGCTGGATAATTCTAACACTATAGCTGGATAATTCTAACACTATAGCTGGATAATTCTAACACTATAGCTGGATAATTCTGAGCTTCAGATTACAATGTAGTAGAAAGTTGAAATGTTTGAGCTTCGACTAAATTTTGTTAAAGATTTAAAATTTAGTTGTTGCTTTCAAAGAGATTGTCCAAAACAGTCGCTCATTTTATTCAATAAAAGGAAAAGCCTTATGAATTGATCCAGAGGAAAAAAATGTTTCCTAATGTCAGTTTATGCTGCCTTGTAATGGTGCACTCATCTTTTTGTAGAAATATTTTGCAGTGCATCTTAGTGTAGAAACACTGAGAGTTGTTGAGGGTGGAGCATATTTCTGGTTTTTAAGTTTTCTGGAGGATATAGTACAGATGTGACATGCCAGAGTTATTAATTAACACTTGCAGTGAACTTCCAAGTGCTTCCTATGAGGTCCTCAGTTTTTCCTGAAATAACCTTCACATTTCCTTCACAGCTTTCTCTGCAATAACTATAATATCCTGTATGTATCACTAGAACACATCATATCTGTGTGGTGGGCACTTGAGGCACAACTTGCATTTACACTCACTTCTTGAGCTTTATCTGTTGCCTTCTTCTGTAAAGAGTTGGTTATCACCTTGTGACTGTGTGCAAACTCAATAGTAGCTTCACTTAAGATAAGATCAAGAATAACTATAATAATAATAATAATAATAATAATAATAATAATAATAATAACAGGTATTAAACTAACTAGGGCTCAGGAAATGTGTCATATCATAGCAAGGCTTCATTTGGTCAGATTGAATGTTCTATTATTTCACTGAATATCAGTTCTCACTTTATACCAGCACTGCCTGCAGCTCTGGGAACTTCTAGTGATCCAATGGCTTATGATGTCAATAAAGATGTTGTTTACACAGGGCCTTTTCCCGGGAAATGTTGAAGCGCAAGATTGGAGTGGTAGTTGTTGGTTTCCCAGCTACTTCCATTGTGGAGTGTCGTGTGAGAATCTGTCTATCAGCCTCTCACACTCGAGAAATGCTAGACTTTGTAAGTGGTGTCGTACACACGGTGAGATGTAGTGATGTGTGTGTGTGTGTGTGTGTGTAGGCATTGGAGGAGATCAGTGAGCTGGGGGATTACTTTATGTTGAAGCAGAGTCAGTTGAAGAAGTTGAAGGAACACTAGACATAAACTCAAATTTATCTCTGCACCAACCAGTGATATATTTCATCACTCAATACATTAAATTCCTCCTCCTGCTCCCTTCCATTTTTGATTTTTTTTTTTTTTTGTTACAGAAAACGAACTACACTGCCAATTGTTGTCACTAACAGACTAGAAATAGTTTTTGTAATAAAATTGTGATATTAGATCAAACATATAGTGTATTAATTAATAAAACAATTTGCTAATACACTCATAGTCCACCACTGTTTCTATTCATCACTGCTGTACTCAGAGAGACCTTCTTTCATTCCTTTAGACACAACAGAGTAGAAGGCAATGTAGGCATCCTTGACTTCCTTGGTAAAACCATCTCCCAAACCTTCCTCCAAAGTAGCCAGTAAAGCCTTGCCCACGAGCTGTAAGGTAAAGGAATAAGATTGAAGACCTGACATTGTATTCGATGCAAATTCTACTTACATCGAAGTGTGCGTCTTTGAGTCCCTGAGGTCCATGGGAGCCGCCCAGTTCTTGCAGGATACCGTGCAGCTCTTCCCCTTCACTGAGCATAGAGACAGCCAGGGAGATGGTCTCCATCACTTGCAGGGAATGAGACCTGAACTCCTCGTTGTTTTCAAGCTCATCAAATGAGACATCTTGGATTTTCTTGAACATTTTTTGAGCAGGAGGACACAGGGTGAATATGCTGTAAAGTAAGTGTTACCATAGTGATCAGCACCAGTCAAAACCTGCACATTGCTACTTACTGCTTGAACAGTTGCATTCCATTTTCCAGCAGGCCGGAACTCTCCACCTGAGCCCAGGTTTCCTCAATGTGCTGTTTCTGAGCTGGAGTGAGGGTGGCCCGCGGTTGATCTCCGCGAGCCAGACCAGTAGGAACGTCACAAGTACTCAATACTGCTGTTTCCATGGCTATACGAGTATCTCTACTTTGTACACTTTCTCTTCCTTTTCCTCTCCAAGCTGCAGCGACTCTTGAGCGAGCAGTTGCGACTGGCCTAATTTTATAGCGATTTTTACCGGATGTGAAGGGATAGTTTGTCTGGCTTGTCACTGGAGCTTTAATTATCTCCATTGCTGAGTGGAAACTGACAGACTACAACAACAGCGGTAGCGAATACATACATTATATTTTAAAAAAATAAATAATAATTGGCGAGCGAGCGTAGCGAGCGAGACACTTACAGGGGTAACACAATCGAAAATCGGGGATGTTTGTTTATTTATTTATTTATATATATGTTTGGACGTATGTATGTCATTTTGTACTTTGACCCTCCGTATTTTTGTGTTCGCTCGGCGTTCGACCCCGTCCCAAACTTCACTAAACAGAATCCTCTGGTTTAGCGACCATTACCCGTATCACCTTAGAAATTGAATTGTTTACCGCTTTGAATTGTTTTGCGGGTGCTGGGAGCTCCATTTCTATTCGAGTTAGTGGCGGTGGTAAGTTAATACACTATTTGTCACAGTTATAGCACTACTCAACAGCATTTACTTGACAATTCATTGTCCACTAGACGAACCACGAAGGTAAGTCTTGCGTAGGTATGTTCAGTTGTGTGAAAGTATTGTGCGTTACAACTACTATTAAGAATATCACAAAGAAAATTTTAAATAACGTGACTTGATTTTGTTGCTTCTTTTTCAATTCAAACAGTTGAGGGGAGTGGTTACTATGGCATTGAATCCCCTTTACCGTATATGCGTAATTTAGCAACTCAACTTTATTTTAGTAGTTTGAGTAACAACAGTGTAGTTTAAAGCTCGCTCGCCATTTGTGCTCAAGCACACCACTAGTAATATTTAATAATTGGCGAGCGAGCGTAGCGAGCGAGACACTTACAGGGGTAAAAATGAAAAAATCGGGGATGTTTATATATTTGTATATATGTTTGGACGTACGTATGTCATTTTGTACTTTGACCCTCGCGTTTTTGTGTTAGTTAGGTGGTCCACCCCGTCCCAAATTGCACTAAACAGAATCCTCTGGTTTATCGATCAGTACCCGTATCACCCTAGAAATTGAATTGTTTACCGTTTTGAATTCTTTTGCGGGTGCAGTTAAAACTTGAAAACTTAAGGGACTTCCATTTCTATTCCAGTTAGTGGCGGTGGTAAGTCAATACGCTCTTTGTCATGGTTATAAGCCGTGCGCAACAGTATTTACTTGAAAATACATTGTCCACTAGACTACCGCGAAGGTAAGTCTGTGTAGGTGCATGTCCAGTTGTGTCAAAGCATAGTGTGTTACAACCACTACTTAGCTAAAGAATATCACAAAGAAAACTTTTGATTAACGTGTATTGTTTTCTTGTTGTTTTTTTCCTTCAATTCAAGCAGTTGCAGAGAGTTGTTACTATGGCACTGAAATCCCTTTACCGTGTATGCGAAATTTAAAACCTGGACCTTATTTTCAGTAGCTTCAGTGTTAGAAGTCAAAGTCATTCATATAACAATAGTATAGTCTTTAGGCTCGCTCGCCATTTGTGCTCAAGCACATCACTAGTAATAATAACAAATAATAATAATAATAATAATATAATAGTAACAACAACAACTACAATGATGATAATAATGATGATGATAATTGGCGAGCGAGCGTAGCGAGCGAGACACTTACAGGGGTAACACAATCGAAAATCGGGGATGTTTATTGGCGAGCGAGCGTAGCGAGCGAGACACTTACAGGGGTAACACAATCGAAAATCGGGGATGTTTATTTATTTATTGGCGAGCGAGCGTAGCGAGCGAGACACTTACAGGGGTAAAAATGAAAAAATCGGGGATGTTTATTTATTTGTATATATGTTTGGACGTACGTATGTCATTTTGTACTTTGACCCTCGCGTTTTTGTGTTAGTTACGTGGTCGATCCCATCCCAAATTGCACTAAACAGAATCCTCTGGTTTATCGATCAGTACCCGTATCACCCTAGAAATTGAATTGTTTACCGTTTTGAATTCTTTTGCGGGTGCAGTTCAAACTTGAAAACTTAAGGGACTTCCATTTCTATTCGAGTTAGTGGCGGTGGTAAGTCAATGCGCTCTTTGTCATGGTTATAAGCCGTGCGCAAGAGTATTTACTTGAAAATACATTGTCCACTAGACTACCACGAAGGTAAGTCTGTAGGTGCATGTCCTGTTGTGTCAAAGCATTGTGTTACAACCATAATTTAGCTAAAGAATATCACAAAGAAAACGTTTAAATAACGTGTACTGTTTTGTTGTTGTGTTTTTCCTTCAATTCAAGCAGTTGCAGAGAGTTGTTACTATGGCACTGAAATCCCTTTACCCTGTATGCTAAATTTAAAAACTGGACCGTATTTTCAGTAGCTTCAGTGTTAGAAGTCAATAAGTCTTTAGGCTCGCTCGCCATTTGTGCTCAAGCACACCACTAGTTTATTTATTTGTATATATGTTTGGACGTACGTATGTCATTTTGTACTTTGACCCTCGCTTTTTGTGTTAGTTAGGTGGTCGACCCGCCCCAAATTGCACTAAACAGAATCCTCTGGTTTATCGATTAGTACCCGTATCACCCTAGAATTGGAATTGTTTACCGTTTTGAATTCTTTTGCGGGTGCAGTTCAAACTTGACAACTTAAGGGACTTCCATTTCTATTCGAGTTAGTGGCGGTGGTAAGTCAATGCGCTCTTTGTCATGGTTATAAGCCGTGCGCACAGTATTTACCTGAAAATACATTGTCCACTAGACTACTGCGAAGGTAAGTCTGTGTAGGTGCATGTCCAGCTGTGTCAAAGCATTGTGTGTTACAACCACAAGAATATCACAAAGAAAACTTTTAAATAACGTGTATTGTTTTGTTATTGTTGTTTTTTCCTTCAATTCAAGCAGTTGCAGAGAGTTGTTACTATGGCACTGAAATCCCTTTACCCTGTGCTAAATTTAAAAACTGGACCTTTCAGTGTTAGAAGTCAATAAAAATAGTATAGTTTCTTTAGGCTCGCTCGCCATTTGTGCTCAAGCACACCACTAGTTTATTTTTATTATTTGTATATATGTTTGGACGTACGTATGTCATTTTGTACTTTGACCCTCGCGTTTTTGTGTTAGTTATGTGGTCGACCCCGTCCCAAATTGCACTAAACAGAATCCTCTGGTTTAGCGATCAGTACCCGTATCACCCTAGAAATTGAATTGTTTACCGTTTTGAATTCTTTTGCGGGTGCAGTTAAAACTTGAACTTAAGGGACTTCCATTTCTATTCGAGTTAGTGGCGGTGGTAAGTCAATGCGCTCTTTGTCATGGTTATAAGCCGTGCGCACAGTATTTACCTGAAAATACATTGTCCACTAGACTACTGCGAAGGTAAGTCTGTGTAGGTGCATGTCCAGCTGTGTCAAAGCATTGTGTGTTACAACCACTACTTAGCTAAAGAATATCACAAAGAAAACTTTTGTTATTGTTTTTTCCTTCAATTCAAGCAGTTGCAGAGAGTTGTTATTATGGCACTGAAATCCCTTTACCCTGTATGCTAAATTTAAAAACTGGACCTTATTTTCAGTAGCTTCAGTGTTAGAAGTTAATAAAAATAGTATAGTCTTTAGGCTCGCTCGCCATTTGTGCTCAAGCACACCACTAGTAGTAGTAGTAATAATAATAATAATAATGTAGTGGTACTGTATAAAACTAAAATCAAATTAATATTATAATAATAGGTAAGGGGTCGTTTCGTCAATCACTTCCCCCAACCAGCTCGGTGAGAAGGGCTCAGCGAGAATTGAGCTAAGGTTAATCACTTTAACTAGAGTTCCTTACACTATGTCACAGAGGAAGGAAGTGGATAAGACAGCCATTGTCTGTAGTTATTCAGTGTGCTTCAGTGAGTCCGTCAGTGAGAAACTGGTGAACTATGTGAAAGGAATGTTGCAGAGGAAAGGGTTACAGTGTAAAGTAGTGAGACAAGAAAGTTCCTGGTGTGCCTTGGTGGAGGCCAGCACTCAGGTGCTCACCGAACAGGCAAGGAGGTAGGAGTGGTCATCTTCTACTGTGACATTCATGGCTGCTTGTATCTGTAGGCTGAAGAAGACAAATGGATGATGAAGGTTCGAGGCAGTGAGGAGGTAATCATGTAGCTACATGTGTGCGTGTGCATATTACATGTATGTTACATGAGAAATGTCAATGATTTATGTGTAGTTGATGGAGTTTCGGGAGAGAGATATGGAGATGTTTGAGTTGTCTAGTAAGGGAACAGTGTTTGAATCGAGTGAGGAGGTCCGCCTTCTTCACGATGCCATGGAAACCACCCACTATGTGCCTGTAAGAAGAATGTTTTGGTGGTTCTGGTGCTACATAATTATATGTCTAGTACAGGGACTCTCTCAGAAGAGGTTAATATAATGCCACATACTGAAATATGTTATCGTAAATCATTGTGCAGATTAGTTGATTAAGCTGGTCACACAGATAGTCCAGTGGGAAATTGTACTTTTGATGCAATATTGTGACAGAGTGGATCAAAGCATGAAACTTAGCACAGTGTTTGTTGAAGGTATGTACAGCAATATTAGAAGGGGCGCCATCCAGATATACATTCCTTTACAAAAATATGTCTTACACGAAACTTTGGTCAATATAATCGGCGATACCCGCGTTGCGCGCCCAATACAATTATTATAGCAAAAAATAAAAAACGGCGATATTACAGGCAGCTAGACTATTTAATAGAACTAGCTACCCTGATAGCTAGCCAGGTGTAGCAAGTTTCAGAGAATTTATTTCAGTAGAATAAAACCATAATATTTCGGCTTGTGGAGCCTTCTAGTGGTTACTGAACTGAATGAGGAAGGAATTTTGTATGAACAGATGATACAGAATATGCTTGGGAGGTGTGAAGGTGTAGTCATAATTTAATTAGTGGCCCACACCTTCACACCTCCCAAGTACAACTCACACGGCACAGAAATTGTCCAACACCAACTAACATTCCCAGGGGCTGTGCCCCACCACATAATGATCTCATGTTCTGTATCATCTGTTTATACAAAGTTCCTTGTTCAGTCACCCTCATTCAGTTCAGTAACCACTAGAAGGCTCCACAAGCCGAAATATTATGGTTTTATTCTACTGAAATAAATAAATTCTCTGAAACTTGCTACACCTGGCTAGCTATCAGGGTAGTTAGTTCTATTAAATTGTCTAGCTGCCTGTAATATCAGGTGACTCCTAATCATTAACATTAAAGTATTAAACCACAATACATTATAATAAACAATTTATATTGAGCTCTTTTACATAATTAACTGTTAATCAAAATTTTTATCCCTTGCCATTGAATTTCTTAATAACATCCTCCGAAGTAAGTAAGAATATTCTAAATGCAGGAAAGTGTTTAGAGATAACTAATGCAGGGAATTTATCATCACACAATTATGTCAAGTTGGAGGAACTGGAAATTTAAGTCACTATCACCTCAATTATGACCCTAGCTTGCTATTGTCAATTATGACCCTAGCTTGCTATTGTTAATTATGACCCTAGCTTGCTATTGTCAATTATGACCCTAGCTTGCTATTGTTAATTATGACCCTAGCTTGCTATTGTCAATTATGACCCTAGCTTGCTATTGTCAATTATGACTCTAGCTTGCTATTGTCAATTATGACCCTAGCTTGCTATTGTCAATTATGACCCTAGCTTGCTATTGTCAATTATGACCCTAGCTTGCTATTGTCAATTATGACCCTAGCTTGCTATTGTTAATTATGACCCTAGCTTGCTATTGTTAATTATGACCCTAGCTTGCTATTGTTAATTATGACCCTAGCTTGCTATTGTTAATTATGACTCTAGCTTGCTATTGTTAATTATGACCCTAGCTTGCTATTGTTAATTATGACCCTAGCTTGCTATTGTTAATTATGACCCTAGCTTGCTATTGTTAATTATGACCCTAGCTTGCTATTGTTAATTATGACCCTAGCTTGCTATTGTTAATTATGACCCTAGCTTGCTATTGTTAATTATGACCCTAGCTTGCTATTGTCAATTATGACCCTAGCTTGCTATTGTCAATTATGACCCTAGCTTGCTATTGTTAATTATGACCCTAGCTTGCTATTGTCAATTATGACCCTAGTTTGCTATTGTTAATTATGACCCTAGCTTGCTATTGTCAATTATGACCCTAGCTTGCTATTGTTAATTATGACCCTAGCTTGCTATTGTCAATTATGACCCTAGCTTGCTATTGTTAATTATGACCCTAGCTTGCTATTGTCAATTATGACCCTAGCTTGCTATTGTCAATTATGACCCTAGCTTGCTATTGTCAATTATGACCCTAGTTTGCTATTGTTAATTATGACCCTAGCTTGCTATTGTCAATTATGACCCTAGCTTGCTATTGTCAATTATGACCCTAGCTTGCTATTGTTAATTATGACCCTAGCTTGCTATTGTTAATTATGACCCTAGCTTGCTATTGTTAATTATGACCCTAGCTTGCTATTGTTAATTATGACTCTAGCTTGCTATTGTTAATTATGACTCTAGCAGAATTTGTGTGTGCATGTGTATGTGTAGGAGGAGTTACAGAATCTGGGCTACCATGTTGAAGCTGGTAAAGGGTTTTTGTCAGCCTTGCTAACCTCCAACCCTACAGTCATTGATGATCATTTTCCTCTCCATGACAACAAGACCATCAGGGAGTTGGACTCGATGCTCAAGAAATCTTCGATACCACTCAAGGGAGTGGACGTAATGGCACTGAGGAACTATTTTGGTGTGTGAAGTATATGTGTACATTTGATATATGTATGTATGTGTGTGTGTGGGTGTAGGTGAAGGTGTGGCTTTCTATTTTGCGTGGATGGATTATTACTCAGCGTGTATCATGGTGCCGGCTGTAGTGGGTGGAGTTATGTATGTGGCGCGAGGCAGACACACCACAGTAGACACGGACCCTTACTTGCCCTTCTATTCCGTCTTCATGGCGATGTGGGCCATACTTTACCTAGTGGTGAGCTCTGTTAACAGACATGCCATGGATGCAAGAGTTGTGTATTACTGTGTGTGTGTGTGTGTGTGTGTGTGTGTGCATGTGTGTGTGTGTGACTTACTGTAGTAAACAAGGTGTAATAATATGTTGTTTACTGTTTTGTTTGACATCTTGTCGTCAGTTAAATTCTGTCTCTCGACTCCACACAAGTAGCTTCTTGTTAGCTGTCTGGTATCTTTTGCCTGAGGGTATTCCAATACTTGTATGTACATGCAATACAAGCATGAGCCACACACACACACACACACACACACACACACACAGGGTTTCTTTGCTAGGAGATTCATGATCTGCAAGCAAGAGTTACTGACAGACATTATTATTAGCTGTTGATACTCACAGATGACGGTTTACGTGTGCTCTAACACACACACACACACACAACAAGGCCACGTGTGAATGTGTGTTTGTGTGTTAGTTTTGGCAGAGACGTAGTGCTGCTCTGAGTTTCTCGTGGAACGCCCACTCAAGGTCCGCCCACCAGGTCCTCCACCACAAGTACCACGGCACTCCAACTCCTGATCCTGTTACCGGGGGAACAATGCTCTTCTATCCTCGCTGGAAACAACGACTCTGGTACCTTTTCAGCTTCCTGGCCATGCTACCCCTCCTCCTAGTGGGTGTGGCTTTCATGACACTCTCGTTGAACTTGAATGGCTATGTGCGGAATACGGATAGTCCCATTTATGTCCACTGGCTAGCTCAGTTCGCACAGCCAGTAAGTGTGAACTTGGGGAGGGGCATATGGCATTACTATGGCAACACACAGAAATATTACTTGCAAGCAATAGTATGGTCGGGTAAAGTGAGTGTGTGTGTGGGGTCTGTGTGGTGTAGTGGTTGTGTCCTTGTGTGTGTGTGTGTGTGTGTGTGTGTGTGTGTGTGTGTGTGTGTGTGTGTGTGTGTGTGTAGGGTAAGATTTTTGCATCTGACAGTCCCTACTATCTCTGGTTAGTGCCCACCCTCATGCACTCTGTTGTTATCAATATCATCAATCAGCTCTACAGTCAAGTCGCCAGCAAATGTACAGACTTAGAAAATCACAGGTAGGTAAAGGGTCATCTCTCTTACGTTCCTATACATACATGTACAGGATTAAGTTTGGAATTGTACAAAGACAACAAAAAACAACAGCATATATAATATCACTGGAGTTGTGCTTCTGTGCACTAGTGTCAGTTGGGGTAGACTTGACAATGCCATGACAACCTGCCATGGCAACTCGATGAATTCATGTAGGTTCAGTTTTTAGCATGGGATATGTAACACATTCCTATCATTAACTGCTTAATGGACCGTGCTACTGTCACTTCTTTTGGAATCTAAACTCACAATTTTTAAAGATGCCGGATGAGGTCGGCCAGTCACGTACTGCATGCACTGAAATGTAAAGACATTTAATTCTCGGCTCTACAAGCTTTCCTCATCATATAATACCTCCTCAATCAAGATGGTTTTATTAATTTGATATTCCCCAACCCCGTCCTGAACCCGTCCTGAGAATATTTGCATTCTTTAGATGAGGAGATATCCTCAACAGTCTCGTATCTTCACACCATTGCATGAGGAGGAGGGGCAAGTGACTGAGTCCATTGCACGAGGAGGAGGGGCAAGTGACTGAGTCCATTGCACGAGGAGGAGGGGCAAGTGACTGAGTCCATTGCACGAGGAGGAGGAGGGGCAAGTGACTGAGTCCATTGCACGAGGAGGAGGGGCCAGTGACTGAGTCCATTGCACGAGGAGGAGGGGCAAGTGACTGAGT